>Ga0099800_1043_pt1 | contig 39965 bp, 24 predicted proteins | sample Uncmet6_SortRC_1_FD_89868 | JGI IMG/M metagenome (GOLD analysis project Ga0099800, IMG submission 89868) | Marine eukaryotic communities from CALCOFI LINE 67, Pacific Ocean - CN11_C50_N6_SortRC_1 | ecosystem: Environmental > Aquatic > Marine > Oceanic | place: Pacific Ocean: Monterey Bay... | reverse complement strand
AAAAAACCCCCCCCCCCCCCCCCCAAAAGGGCGGCTCTACCTCATCCTCCTCGCCATCAGCGGGCGCCGCCGTGCCTCCACCGAAATCGCGTTTCCGCGAACTGAACGGCGGCCCTCTTGTGTCCATATCCATAAAATGTTGGAGCACCCTTGGAATCAAGTTGCTGAGCACGAACACGAACAAAATGTACACGAGCATAACACCAAGAAAAGACCCCTCTCCATCGGCGCGTCGCCTCGCATTGCGGCTTCGGAGAGATCTCTTCTTTATCATATCGCTCAGCGAATCTTCGCCCGGGCCCTTTGCATTGTCTCTAACACTCGGAGACCACCTGATCCCACCCTTTCCCATCGTTTCTCGCTTTCCACCGCTATCGTAAACGCTTCTCCGGCGAAGGACCGACGTGGCTGTTCTCCTAGCAGGCTGCGCATCGGGCGTACTCATCGCTGGAGCTGCACAGTTGCTATCCTCCGAACCCAGCTTCATCACTCTCCGGGGATGCGGGGATTCCCCATGTGCGTCTCCGCTTTGAGTTTCGCACTGCGGTGGCACTGGGGAGTCCCCGGTCAATTCGACGCCGATACTAGTGGTCACAACTTCAAGCTTCATTCTTGAGAGTTCGTTCTGGACGCGCTCGACCTCCGCAGATATGGATTGCATCTGCTCCGCCAGGTCACCCATCACCGTCGTCGCCAAATCCTTCACCTCTTCCATCGCCTCCGAGCCTGCCATAGGGGATGCTCCAGGCTGAGGGAATTGTCTCTTGAAGGGAGAAGCAGTTCGGGGAGGCGGCAGGACGGGTCCCGTCGTTGCTGTCCCCCCCTCAGCCGTTGCTTTCCGTATTTTATTATTTGTGATCGTTTTATATTACCCCTTGCGCTTCCCCTACATGGGTTCATAATGGGGAGTTTTGTAGGGAAATAGGATTACCGGAAATAGAATGTCGAGAAGGAGGCTCCCCTATCGCAATCGAGCCCCACCAGCTGTGAAGGAGCTGATGGGGCTCGTGCTTGGCGACCCAGACGGATCTCCCGGCGTGACGATGTACTTGGTAGGCAACCCTGCCCCCTCCACGTACATCGTGAAGGTAGACGGCGGCGCCGAAACCCACAAAGTGACGATTGGCCCCACCCAGAGCTGCAGCTGCGGCGGAGGTTGCGACGGTGATAGAGAGTTGCCGCCCGCTTTCTCCGGCGGCACCAGCGTTCGCCGCGGTAGACAGACCAATGCTAGGCAGAGCAGCACCTTCGGCAGTGTACACGGGGGTGGCGGCAGCGCTGGTAGCTCTGGCGAAGACGACGATGAAGGTTTGGCGCTTGCGGCGGGCGCCGCGGCCACCGCAGCCGCGCTCAGAAGATATGGCAGTGGTGGAGCCCATGACAACCCTGGGGCATTCGTCTCCCCTTTGGATTCCCCGTCTCCGGCTGGTTCACTAGTCGAGACTGCATCGGCGTCAGGGAGAGCTTCTTCTTCGAACACCGACGGCGAAGAGCACGCCAACTCCTCCGCAGGAAACGGCGGGGGTATTCCGAGTATTACTGGCGGCGGCGGCGGTGGCGGCGGTGGCGGGAGAGACGTCGCTATGGACGCGCACGCCAGAGCACAGGCATCGTCTGGCAGCAGCGAACTGTGCGTTCACCTTCTCTGGGTGATGTTGAAGGTCCTGCGAGCACCGGCCACGCACCCCAGCGTGTGGCAGCTGTCGCTGACGGACGCTGAATTTGATCAACTGTTGGCCTTCCGGGAGGCGAGAGAGCTGGCAGCGAAACGAAAGCACCGCTTCCTTCGCAGGCGCACCGGCGCCACCGCTGCGGCCCGTCGTGGCCTGTACGGAGCCCCAGAAGACGACTCACCCGAGCACAGCGGGGTCGGCGGCGATGAAAGCAGTTCCGGAGTTCTCGGTGACGTTTCGGGCGGGGACGATGGCGACTGGGAAGGCCCGGTCAACGCCATGCAGCAGCCATTGAGTGAGAACCCCGAGGATGATTCCTGCCCCATCTGTCTGGACCCCATGTTGAACGCCGAGGGTGCCTCCCCCGTGACGTTTTGCCGAGTGTCATGCGGCCAGAACGTGCACGTAAAGTGCATGCTCGAGTATGCTGAGCATGATGCCAAGACGCGCAGTGGCGCCAGTAACTACGATGGGCCGAAGTGTCTGCTGTGCCGAAGCAGCTGGGGGAAAAAGTCCCTACCCTGGCTACGCCACCGCTGGGAGCGGCAGCGTTGTAGCGCAGTTGGGGTTCCCGGCCTTGGAGGCGCGGGGGCTCTAAAGCTGCGCGACGGCCAGCGTGGGAGCGACTGCCACACGGCGGCGCGCTGTGGCGCGTGCCACAAGAGGCCCATCCGAGGTCAGCGCTACTGCTGTGTCGCGTGCGGCGGATCCAGCAAGTACGAGCTCTGCGAGGAATGCTTCGGCCGCGGCCGCCACGCGCAGCACGCGTTCGTCGTGAAGGATAGGGTCGGCGACCCGTGGCGGCCGGCGCCACGCTTCTCGGGCTCGCAGCGGAACCGTGCGAGCTCTGGCGCGTCGAGTCACCCATGGCGGCCTGTTGCGCCCATGGTCAATGAGCACGGCGATGTGGTGTTGACGCCCGACGCGCTGCTGGCGCTGCAGCACCGAGACCTGTCCCCCAATGACTACGACCTGCTCTTGATCCTCGATCACCACCACAACCACCAGCGGCAGCAGCAGCAGCAGCGGCACCCCCCCCGCTCGTTCGGAGGAGCTGTTGGTGGACACGAGGGGAACAGGCGGGTGGAAGCTCCAGCGAGTTTGGGCGCATACCTGGTGGACACGTTGCCTGTGGCGACAGCAGCTTACGATCATGCAATATGCGCGCATTGCGGTCTTGCTCTCGCGCAACACCCCCCAGAGGAAGCCACTGCCGCCACGAGCAGCAATGGTAGCACTTCACTGCCCACCGACGCTGCTTCCGAGCATCACCTGCGCTCGAGGCGACACCAGTGCCACCGCAAGTACCCGTGCGGGCACGCCGCCCACTCTCAGTGCGCAGCTCATGCCGTGTCACCGGGGGCGGAGGAGGAGGAGCGGGAGCAGCGCGCGGCCGTGGTGTCGGTTGTACCTGTGGTACCGAGCAGCGGCGGCAGGCAGCGCTTTGTTTGCCCGATTCCTGGTTGCGGATTGCCAACTTTCCCGGGCCTCCACCGTCGACCGAGGACGGGGGGGGGGGGGCAGGGAGTGCGACGAACAGCATCAGCGGCGGCGAGGACCGGCGGAGGCGTTCCATCTCTGACATGGCTGTGACGAACAGCATCACTGGCAGTGCTGGCAGTGCTCCAATTCAACCACTACAGCGTGAGCGTTCACGCCGCCCCTCCGAAACCAACAATACTGGCGGCGAGGACCGTCGGAGCACTGCCGCCGCCTTCGGATCCACAATATCTCAAGATACCACCAATCGCCGCACCGTAAAAGCCGCACGAGAGGCCCGCTTGGCCACCGAGGCGGCGCGTCTAGAGGCTAATCTCGCGGAAAAGATGCAGAGGATTAAGCAACAGCAAGACATGCAGCAACAGAAGAAGTTGAGGCGCCAGTCAACGACCAGAGGCCACGGAGGCGGAAGGGGTGGTGTCAGCAGTGACGGTGGCGGTGGCAGTGGCGATGCTGGGCCCGGCTGCACCATCGGCAGGGCTTCCATCGGCGGTGCTGGTGCTGCTGCGGGGGATTTGACAGTTGACCTCGCCGTGGGCTCATCCAGCGCTGGGACTTCCGCGAGTCCGAGGGGGGGGGGGACTTAATCCCACCATCGATGCTGCTGCGACGTAATCGAAGCACCGCCGCACTATCTTACGGAGGAAGCAACGATAGCGATGATCCAGCGAGCGACTCTGGTGGCCCCGAAGGCGCATGTGGGATATCGTTGCTTGGCTTAGCTCTATGCACGAGTTCAGCGCCAGTTTTGTGTGTCGAAAGTGAGGCAGTGGAAGGTCCCGCTGCCAAGGAAGATGGCGATCGCCACCAGAGTGCTGATAACAGCAGCGCCACTTCAGCAACAGAACGCCAAGAGAGAACATCGCCGGCGACCCCCAGCACTACATCCCACCCTGGGGGGAATGGCAAAGATTCGGAGGGCGACGATGTGGTCCGAGCACGAACACTAGAACGACGAGCACGCGCATTGGAAATGATGCAAGCTCGCAAGAATGCCCAAGCTGTGGCAACAGAGACCGCACGCGAAGAAGGCGAACGGCGTCGTGCACGCCGCATGGAAATGGAGTCTCAGGGTTTCGATAGAGATGGTGATACTGGCGTACTAGACGAAGCGCAGCTGCAGGCGCTGCGGCGCGACCAACGACTGATGGACGCAGCCGCGCGGCGGCGGGATAATGACACAGCAGAGCGACAGCGACTGCAAGAACGCCGTGAGCAGAGAACCGCCAACGCTGCAGCAGCAGAGCGCAGGCGCGAAGAATCGCTGCAGGCGACGAGGGCGAGGCGACCCGGTGCGAGGAGCCGTGCTGGTGATTCAGGCGTAGACACCGTAGCAGCAGACGGTGCTGAGGAGGAGGAGGAGGAGCCGCCGCCGCCGCCGCCGCCGTCGTCGTACTCCTCCTCCTCTTCGGCTTCAGCGTCCGCCGAACCATCTATTTATTCGATTCGCCGCCGCGCGGAGCACCAAGCTGAGCTCACGAGGCGTCGGAATGCTAGGGATGCTAGGGATGCCAAAACACAGACTCAGATACGAACAAAGGCGGAGATTGCACAAAGGCGCATGGGGGGGGGGGGGGGGGGGGGGGGGGGGCATGGAGGGGCTTGCGGGCATGAGCGTCGGATGCCCCCCTTTGGCATTTGGAAAAAAAGCCTCCGGGTCAGGCCTCCGTTGCGCATCTCACACCCACGGTACATGACATCTCACGAGGAGGTATCAGGGTATTTATTAAAAATTAAAAATTCCAAATCCACCTCACTAGTGTAGCGTGTAGCTCAGGGGGGGCCGGCGGGGGCGGCCCGGGTACCTCGATCGAAGAGTGCTGTACACTACACCGGGGGAAACGCTGGCTGGAACTACTATATCGTAGTCGGTTTTCTCAGATGCCTCTCAGTCCGCCTCTCACGCGGCGCTAGTTACCCTCCCTATTTAATACAAGTTTCTCTATCAGTGATAAATCAGCCCTTTTAACTTCTTCCGTCGGAACTAGATCGTGGGCCTCCCACGCAGCTAGTTACCCTATCCATTTAATAACTCTCTCTCTTCCACAACCCAAGGTATGGCGCTACGGGTCCCCGAGGTGCATACCTCAAAAACTCAGTGGGGTTAGTGACATTTGCCAAGGATCCAGTTTCTACGAGCACTCGCGGACGTGTCACGGAGGCTATTTGACGTTTTAAGTCAGAAGCAGAAGCAGGGAAGTGGAGATTTCAGTCTACTTGTTTTTAGTCAGGGGAGTTGGAGAAATTCGAGACTTCGTTTGTAGTCTGGCCGAGATACCCGGTCGAGGTGCGCATACCTCAAAAACTCAGTAGGGCCGCATCTCTACCGTGGACCCTCGACGTGGACCTGGAAAAGGGTTTGGTACCATAAGCCTTTTTAAGAACACCGGGAAACGTCGGAACTAGATCGTGGGCCTCCCACGCGCGGCTAGTTACCCTATCCATTTAATGGCTCTCTCTAAGTGCTAAGTGGTCAGTGGAATGAATCTTCCACACCCATCGAGGATGAATGCAGGCCATGAATGCATTATTCGAGTTTACATATAAGCACGACTCAGGACCCAAGGCTGCTCAGGCTGTCGACGCAGGCTGATCTCGAAGGCTGACCCAATTTAATGGAAATGGAACATTGAACTGCCCCAGTACACAAATCACAGCCGCTCCACCAACGGCGCATACCCGCAGACCGCGTCGAGGGGATACGGCGCATGGCCACGCTGAGCGACCCATTTCGCAACCTTTACCGCGCCGAATTCGACCTCCTTCGCGAGGCGCTGTTTGGCGTTGTGGTCCGGCGCGTACCGCTCGATGGTCCCCGTCTTCTGCGCCTTGGTTTCGTGCGCCATCTTCACCTGCGCGAGTTTAAATGTCGACGAAGAGCCGTAGACATGTGTGATCCAGTCGTCGCTGTAATAATTTCGAAATGCCCGCGGAAAAAAGCGGCCGTGTATGTCCAGGTGCGTTCGATGGGTGAAGACGTGGGTAAAAATGCGGCGATTCCCTCGGTCGGTCGGACCCGTCGCGCCGACGAACGGGGCGACGGGATTGTTCGCCAGGGTCGAACACAGAACCCGCTCCCAGCCCTTGCTCGTTAATCGTGCGTCGTCGTTGAGCTGGTAAAGCCACTCCGCGCCGTCGTCGAAGGCCTGCTTCATTATGTTTGCAACCGCCCAAGATGGCGCTCCGGACGTTTCCCTGAAGCTGAGTTGGACGAGCGCCACGTTCGATGCGCCGGCGGTTCGCTCCCGGAAGAGCTTCTCGAAAGACGCGCGGTTGGGGCCGCTGTCATAGACCGCGTCTCCAGAGTCGCAACCCACGTAAAAGGTATATCGGAATGCGCTGCTCGACCCCTCCCACGTGGCGAGGAACGAAGGGAGAAGAACGTTGAAGAATGGAGAGTCGCGGATCCCATTCTTAATATTCGTTCCCTTGGACGTGATCGCCGTCCCGATTGCGATGTGGCCTGATGTTACCTGCTGCGATGCCGCTGGTCTGTGACGCGGGGGCCGTTGATGACGAAGAGCGCCATTCGAAGAATTGAGCAAACGCACTACCTCGGCCGCGCGGCGGGGGGTAAGCTCGTGGAGAGTCAGCGCCGCGTCGGGGGACTTGGGCGCGCCCGCTCGCTGCTGCGACCGCGCCGGGCTTCCGTGGCATCGCACGTCGTCGGTGCCGTCTACCGGTAAATTAACGTATCCGCGCGCCCCCACGGAATAAAGGTACGCGTCACTTCCTCCGCCACCTGGCCTCTCGAGGCGAAACTGAGCTGCAGCGTTCCGGTGGTCGGAAAGGTCCGCAAGCAGCACCCAGGTGGGCCCAGATACCCCCGGTACCACCACGCGCACGAACTTGTCGTTGGTCAGGCTCCGCAGGCTCACCGTGTCCCTGCCGCGCCCGCTCCCCCACACGAGCTCAAATGTCGTCATTGGTGATACGTTCGGCTCGGACAATGCCTCCCGGGCATAGAGCCAGCATTCCTCATTCTTCGGCGTAACCAGGTCGTGGCCTACGCTGAGGAAATGGCCGGGCTTTTTTCGCAACTCGAACTGCACGAGGTGCGGTATTGTGGGTGAAGACGGGGCCCTCGTCATCGGAGAAACGGGCCTCGCGGGATCGACGAGCGTTTGGTGCTGCTTTTGGGGCTGGGGCTGCTGGTGTTGTTGGCGTTGCCCATCGAAGAGCGTCTGGTGCTCCTTTTGTAGCTGCAGCTGCTGGTGTTGTTGGTGTTGCTCCTCCAGCGAATCGGCGAGCGTTTCGATCCAAGATTGAATACCATCGCCTTCTTGTTGGAGGCGTTGCTGAGGAGCTTCGAAATGTGATGTTGGCGGCGTGTATAGTCTTCCTGACAGCACCTGGCTTTTGGCGGCATCAGGGGGTCGCAGGCTCCGCAGGAACGTCAAACACGCGGTCAGGATAAGCAGCAGTACAAATTGGAGAAGTCGAGAGCGCTGCTTTCCTCTCCGTTGATCCATCTTCAGCCCTCAGATCCCACCCCGCACTCCCCACGGGATCCGTAGTAGCCCAGCACCCCCCATTTAGGAGGGGGGGGGGCTCAATGGCTCAATTTCAAAATAATAGGAACCTAGCTAGAACCTAGTTCCTACAACAGGACCGAAATAAAAATTTTAATACCCAGATATGGATTGGATTTTACTGGAAAGGGGAGGTTAGTTTCTGATTGGCTATATAATTATTTGATTTAAATACGTACTTATAAATACTATATTTATTAAAATTTCAGAGATCTCCACACACCACAAAACTAGGAATCCTAGTTGGAAACTCTATTCTTTCTACACACGTCCCTAATTATTTCTCATTTTAATCAATTTTTTAAAATGACATAAAATGATACCCTGCGAGGTATCAAAATCCATTGACCACCCATCTAGTCTAGTCTAGTCTATACTCCCACCATTTGCAAAAATTTCGACACGCGTGTTGAGAGCTCTCTTCTTCTCTCTTCGGCATCTCTCTAGCGCGCGCGTTTTGTTTAGGCAAACAATTCCAAAGAGGCATCCACATGTCGTCATGTGACCACCCATAGTCACCCATAGATACCATAGCCCATAGAAACTGAAACTAGAACTCCAAAAGGAGCCCGATGACGGCAGTAATGCCGAATCGGGCTCCTCGAACCCAGTAACAAAACCCAAACCCCGGCCATGGAAAAAAAGGGGGAATAGACAGACAGGAGGGGAACAACGAGGGGGAGTCGACATAAACGCAGGCCCGCATGAAGAGAAAACGAGCAGACGAGAGGGCCATAGTCACCCAAAGCAAATGATAAAATTCTAGAGGGCGAATTGTGGTTTTTAACTAGGGGGGGGGGGGGGGAAGTACCCCCATCATAGGGTGTGGATCTTAGCATTTCGGACGCCCCAAGGGAACCTGTAGTTCTTACTTTCCCCTTCCTAATCGCACCACAACCTTGTTAAAAAAGGGTACTAGGTTCCTATATTTGGGCCCAAATGGCCAAAACTCGTACCTAAATTGGGTGTTTTACCCAATAAATTGTTATACTAGTAGGGATCCCTACTTACTCACCCGTATTTGCCATCGAAATTGGGAAAATCTTACTACGTAGTACTACCTGAGGTAGTACAGGGAGGATACTTAATTAACTCTTTTATTTATTTGGCTGACTTTTGAAGTTCACTTTTTGTTCATCGAGTTCATCGACTTCACGGTTCAAATAGTGGTTTTCCTCTGAATAAAAGGCTGATATTTTAACGGCGACGGCCACTATACATCCAATTCCGAGATCCGAGCGAGTTCATGGTCGAATTTTACAAAAACCAAAATCGACGGCGATTTTTCATTTTTGTTTACTCTTCTAGAAAGCAAATTGGGGTCCCAGAAGCCGAATAAGGATGGAAATGAAAGCCAGACGCATGGTCTTTCCAATGCACTACTTCACTCTTCTGTCAGAAAAAGTTGAAATCGTCCTCATCTTGTCTCAAAAAGTGATCCAAAGTCGAATTTCCGTGTTTTTCGTGGTTTTTATTTGCTTTCTCGACGGCATCGTTCGAATAGTGGTTTTCCACTGAATACAAGGATGGACTGGAAATGATGGGTCTGGAACTCAAAGGGGAGCTCCCAACTCCTCGATCTTCATACCTTCGGATCCTCCCTGTAGTATCGTACCTCTAGCTAGGAACCTAGATAAAAGTTTCGTAAGTTACTTTTTTGGGTGTTATCAATTCTGGGTTTGTGGTTTGGCTCGATGGCTCGATCTGTTGATCCCAGCCATTATGGACAAGCTTCGTTCTACTCCAAACACAAATAATGAGTGAGGCCGCTCTCCCGTCGATTCCTATCTTCCACCCCGATGGCATCCATTCATCTTCCTCGGATGGAACCGGTGCAGAATCAGACCAGAATTCAGACGGTGCAGAAACGGACCGCCGTTCGGACAGTGAGACGCTGAGGCGAGACAGGACCGGCGCCGAGGAAGAAGAGGAGATGAGGCGCGCTCGAATGGCGACGTTGTTTGATGCCTGCAGCAAGCCCCTCCCAAACGCGGACGAGGTTTCACACGAGCCCACCTCCACGGAGGAGGAGGAGGAGGAGGAGGAGGAGGAGGGCGAGGGGAAGGGGAAGGACTCGGAGAGGGACGAGGGAAAGGGGAAGGACTCGGGGAAGGACGTGGAGAACCTCCTCGCTGACGCTCGTCCTATGAGCAAAGAGAAGGAAAAGTTCTGGAGGGCAGGGACTCGGGTGAAGGTAATGAACAGGATCGTCAGGAATATCGACAGCGAAGCGAGTAAGTGGCCCGACGCTCGTCAAGTAACTTCCACGTTGGTCGCCCCCCCCCTCGCGATACCGCCCCCCTCACCCCCCCCCCCTTCACACCACAGAAAGCGCAGACGAGGAGAACCTCCTCGCTGACGCTCGTCCGGAGGAGGACTCGGACCTCCTCGATACCAATCAGCACCAGCATGGATTTGTCGCAGTTTCCGAAGGGGACATCGTGAACTTCGACACGAAAATTATCCTGAACCAAGGCACCACCATCTTCGGATCCCTCTTTGCTCGCTCTGTGCTACGGCGCTGCGGGGTGCAGGAGAGGGAGCCTGGCGTGGAGCCACTGAATCACCATGATTGCCTCTTTAGGATTTGTCCGCCGTTGAGCTTTAAGGCCCAGCGAGAGACCAAGCCTCAGCGAAAGGTATCCAGGCGGGCTTCGATCTTTCGAAGGGCGTCGTCAAAAGGGAACAACTTCGATTCCATGTCGCAGTCGTCAAGTCCGCAGAATGAAAATTCGTCCGTGGGCGGCGGGGTGGATCGAGAGGCTATGCGCGCCCAGCAGGAGCTTCTGCAGAACCGCGCCGAGATGGAAAAGCGGCAGAACAATACGATCATGGAACGGACCCTCGCTGGAACTGGCAACGTGGTTCAGTATGGAGCAATAGTGATGCTCCAGCATGTCCAAAGCGGGCTTTTTGTAGGGGCCTTGGAATCTGCGGCCCTCAAGGATGCGGACTGTCGCCGTGTGAACCTGAGCTTCGGAGACTCTGGTTGCGGCTTTCGACTTCTTCCTCGCTATCGCGTGCGTTCCGAGGGTTCGGCCGTTTACTATGGGGATGCGATAATACTCGAAAGCGTAGCGGTGACGCGCCATTACCTGCACGTGTCGCCCATCTTGTACGACGAGTCCCTGGATACTCGCTCCAAGCAGCCGCAGGCGAAGCCACTCCAAAACCCAAGGACTCGGAGGACGAGCGTCGTAATATCATCTACCGTCGCGGACAGCATTAGGCCCGCCTTCCTGTCTAGCGTTCGTGAGTACGAGGCCAACACATCACCGAACTACTCGACTTTCACCATAGTAAAATTTTCGAGACAAACGGCGACGACGCTCAAATGCTTAAATACGATGGAGCGGTTTCGTCTCTACTCCCCGCAAGCGCAAGCGTTCATCCACGCATCTTGTGACACGGCAAAAGAAAATCGGTTATCCGCCGAAGGGCCTGCATCATCGGGGCCGCAGAGCAGGGCCCATCGAGAGTTTGGTATCGCCGCCCACATTCCTTACCTGCGCAGAATCGAGAACAGTGTCGACATTACAAATGTGCGACACATCAGCGCGAAGGGCGTCTGGACTATTGAATTCGAGTCGCGCCTGGCAGGGGGCTCGGTTGAATGGGCAAGTCCAATACGAATCCGCCACGTAGCGAGTGGGAAATACCTCTGCGTGCGTACCACGTCGAAGGCCAAGCGCCAGCATCATGTCGAAGACAATGATAGCCGCCAGCGCGAGGATTGGTACGATGCTGTCCTGGTTGACGGCCAGGTTTCGTCAAAGCCCACGGGCGATGCCGATAGAACCCAGGCTGGATGGGACCACAGTGGAACAGTTTTCTACCTGCAGGCAAACGAGCACACAACGAGCCCACATGTGGAGCACAACCTGGCTACCGTGCGCGTCGTTCATCGCTTCAAGCTCCCGGCCGGGCGGAGGATTCGAACCTGCTATCTTCACGACGCTGGTGAACGAAAGCCTGCCTTCGTCAGCAGCGGTGGCAACGGAGATGAGAGGAAAGAAAATGTTGGAGTTCGCTCGTCGCGTATCGTATTCAGCACGAAACGGCACACAGAAGACGTCTTTACACTTTTGCAAGTGGACTCCGTTAACACCCTGCGGCTGGATCGCATTCTATCGTGCATACCAGTGGCAAAGTTATACACCTACTTGATCGAAAGCAAATCACGGTTGGAGAACCTCCCCACTGCGAAGGACGTGGAAGACGAGATTCAAATGCTTCTCACCGTAATCGCAGATTGTAATGCGCGTAGTCGGCTGGAGCGCTGGTTGGAAGAGCCGGATTGGGTCCGTCGTAGCCTTGCGCTCCCCGCCGAGTTCGCGCGGCAGTTTTATGATGAGGCGCAGCCCCTTGCTCAGCGCTTTTGTCGCGAGACTAAGCTGATCGACGCTATTTTCGATGTCACCGTGTCGCCTTACACCCGCTTTGCCCCTGAACGGCCGTTCTCCGGAACGTCGCTGAAAGGAGCCCCCGAAACCCGCGCCCTCCGAGCAGTTCAAAAGCTAGCGTATGTTGCATTGCAGCGCATGTTTGCCCACAATGAAAAGAGCCAGATGTATTTCGCGCGGAGCACGACAGTGTTAAAGGCCCCGAGCCAGCGGGGATTCCACAACAACGAAAGGCGTGAAAGGTGGATCGTTAACTTGACGCAGACTCTCGAGGACCCGCTTGGGTCGGCTGTGACCCTGTCTGAGCTTTTATCGACGAACGAGGAGCTCCTGCATACGTTCGTGACCGACGAGCTTGTCAACAACTTCGCTTCGATGATTGAGGCAATGGGGCCGCAGCCGCGGCTCATCAATTTTTTTGCAAAGGTATGCGCCGTCGCCGGGAAGCCGATCAAGACGAACCAAGAGAAAGTCTTGAGGCGTGTTTTCATGTTCAAGGAGAAGCGCGAGAAACTACTGCTTGATATCATTCCAAAGTCTGGCGAAGACATGGACTTCCAACCACATGAAGACTCTGGGGAAATAGCCATGGCCATGGCATCGTTGGAGGATACCACGGTAGTCGCGAAGGACTACTTGGCGAAGGTGGAGACGCGCGACGGGCGCAACTATCCTGGCGTATTCGTGAAATGGGCCGGTTCATCGGATTGGGCACAGCACTCTGAGGCCCTCTATCTTAACCCAGGGTCACTGGGCATCGAAACTGCGGCAGAGGGGGGGCTCGTGCGCATTGAAGAGTTCTGCTGGGTTCTGACGCCTAGAAAGTTGTGCCTGAGTGTCACCGGGGAAGAGTTCGACTCATTTATGGACAGCATACAAGGCGACACGGTAAAGCTCGAAGCGTACGAAAACCATCGGCAGTTAGCGCAGTATTTCTCCAGCCAGCTTGACCTCTTCTGCGAGATGGCGCTCGGTCGCTCATGTAAGTCTTTTTCTGTACTTCCCCATTTATCTTCTGAACACGCCCTCTCAATGCACGGCCACTTGCTTGCTCGAGACAGACAACTGCATACGCTACCTAAGTGGCGCATTCAAATATACGACTCTGCTGAGCATCGCGCGCAACCGATACCTCCCAGGATGCATCCGAAAGGGTTCATTTCAGCTTCTGCGCCTCCTCTATCTCGACCGCTTTCCTCAGTTGAGGAACTGTGGCCGGCCGTCGTTGCCCGAGCTCCTTTGGATTTGCGCGAACGATCGCATTCAGAAAGACGAGGTTGATTTCTCCATTCCACTGATCCGACGGAAGGGGATCGAAGACGTAGGCGCATTGCCGAGCTTTCACATCTCCGAGCTCCATCCTGCCCATAATGACCCAGATCCATTGATGAGCTTCCCCGGGGACACTAAATTCTTTCTGCTGCGCAACCTGGTAAACCATACGCTGAAGAGCCTTGACGGGCGCTTCGTGGCCTCGGATCGCGACGTAAACGAGCTCATGCTCGAGGTGATGGAGGTGGTGTGCGATCTGGCCTCCTTCGGATTTTTATCAACAGTCCCGAAGATCAAAGAGCTCGTACACCCAATGGTGAGTTGCGTGCGCCCCCCAGGTCTCATTATTTGCACAGCCCGTGCGTTTTGTGTTCTGGCTGTCACTCAACTAACCTCAAATGGGGTGCGCGAAATGCGCAGGTGCGGCTGTTGGACGGCCGTGACGATATCCTTCACACCAACGAAGAAGGCGAAGATGAGGAATACTCTCCGAACAGCATGCGGTGGAAGAGCGATTCGGATGCTGACGTGATAGCGTCGGTGAAAGTTTCAGTCATTCAAATGCTGACCGTGATTTCGAACATCCGCGAAAACTATCGCTTGAGTCAACTGTTGTGCTCCTTCCAGGACATCTTAAGGAATAGAAGGGAGTCGGACTTGATGGAAGCATACGATATTGTAAAGCTGGAGGCCACAGCGCTGAGAAGACCGGAGGAGCCAATCGTACTTCCTAGACAGCGACAACGGGCTTCCGCCTTTGGTACATCCGTCTCCGTACCTAAATGGAAACAACTATCGGCTTCTTTGAATGAAACCTTCGAAAAGCTATTCGTGGAAGGAGATGGAGTGGTGCTTGATCTGCAGTCACTTGCAGGCGACCAGGACCTCGAAAGCCTGCTCATCGACTGTATGATGTACGAGCATGATGGGCTGTTTGAGGGATCCTTTCAACTGCTACTGCGTCGATTTGGGCAGAGAAGGTACCTCATCGAATCCTTGAAAAACGGTCAGTGGGTCTAGTTAGCGGTCGATCGAGCTTGTTTTGGTCGGTTGATCGGCGGGTCGGGGGGTCGACAAAGAAAGAGCAATCAGCTTTAATGTGAAGCCGCGAATTCATCAGTCGATCTTTCATTCTCACCCTGAACCCCTTCTGCTACCAACCCAGTGGTGCTCTGGCCACAGCTGGAAATTCCGGTTTTTAACAGCGTTGGCGAACTGCAAAGTCGCATTGGTTTTCTGTGGTTTTTAGCACGAAGTACAGAGGTCTGGGCAGTGAGCAGCAAACTCTCCGGCCCGTTCAACGAAAGCCACGAGGAAATTGCCTGCGAAACGCTTGAAATGATTATGCAGTTCCTCCACCGCCCTTCGGCCTGGAGTAAGGTCAGGAAATTGGAGAAGAACCAGGGTGCATCGTGGGCCACCCCAGAGCCAGCGCGCGGTCACGTAAGCGACTCTAGGAGGCGGCTTGAGAGCACGTCTGATCCAGTATCGGTGCAGACTGCCGGGTCTACAGTACTCGCGGTTCCGAACCACGAACACCAAGAGCTTCTGCGCGCAATGGATTTCCACTCGCTCGTGGCGCAATGCCTAAAAATAAATTACAACATCGCCTTTGAGGGTTCTATCTGCACACAGCTCGAGAAGATACAGAGCCGGGAGAAGCATGTGAAAGTTCTCCGCGCCGCCCTCAAGTGCGTCGGTATGTTCGTAACCGGGAATACAGAAAACCAACACCTTCTTGCCGAGCAGCTCCCCCTTTTGCGGAACCTCATTGGACCCCTGAAAATGCCCAAGCTGACAGAAGCAGATCTTCAGTTAATGGCCCGCGAAAATGTGAGCATTGATCGAATCCCACAGCTTCCGACGCTAGGCGTGGAAGAGTTGACCATCGAGATTGTGAAGGGAAATCCAGCTCTATGCTCGCAAGTACTTAAGAGGGACCTGTTCAACGAATTTGGAAAGTTACTGGATGAACATGATGACCCTTCTCACTCGCAGCTCCTGAGGTTCTTCGAGACCGCGTGTTACCCGAGAGATGCCGTGACGCACAATCAGCTCTTCACCATCGAAATATTCCTTTCGGACGCACTGCCCCGTGTACGATCGTGCATCGACCGCCTCATTGATGGCGTCGTCGAGGTCGGAAACCGCGACGTGGAGGAGGACGCGGCACCGTCTAGCACATTAAGCCTATCGTCGAAGGGATCATTCAAACCGTGGCGAATTTTGAAGGTTCTGTGCTCGGCCCTCGAAGGTCGCAATGCGATAACTGCTTCAAAATTGGCGCAGAGCGGGCTGTCAATTGACATTTTAGTCACGAATCTAGTTGATTTCCTCGACGCAAAGCTAAGCGATGGCATGGTGCACGAGAGCGATAGTTTAATGGAGGAGTTTCTCAATAGCGACGCCGAAGACTACCATGCAGTCATGAACACTGCCGTTGAAATGATGCACGTCCTCTCCCTAGAATTGCAAGTACTCGCGCTCAATCAACGACTCTTCGACGATAGCAAGCTCTGGAGACTGGTCAAGTACATACACCGCTTTGTGGTTGCGTTTGCAAAGAGCGAAGAGGTTCGTGTACTCAAACATGAAATATCTACTTTTATATTGAACGGGAAGTGACATTTATCCCTCCTGCCGTTTTACATGCGTGATGTAGATGTATTTTGAGGTCGACTTGCAAAGGCTTAAAGAACAGCCCATTGGCCTCGACCTTTCGACCGAGAACACAGGTGAGACGGGCGTGCTGATTGAGGCGGTACACGAGTCAGGCCAAGCGTGGCAAGAATACCGCTCACGGACGGAGAAACAGGAAAGTGAGATTGACATGGACGAGTTCGACCAACGAGAACGACGACTAAATAAAGAGAAACTCGTCCAACTGAGGGCAGGTTGCCGAGTGACCAGTATATCTGATAAAAGAATAAGCTCAAAGCAAGAGTTTGAATACGAACTCGATAGGCACCGCAGGAATGGCGACCCCGTATGCTACATTTATTGGAAAGATCCGTCCCGAAGAAGGTATGAAAACGAGTTCCTTACAAGGCTCTGCTGTCATGCTGTTGAGTCGCTCAGCAGCATATTCTTAGCCGCCGAGGCATCTGGCGCACTGAGCCTCGATGCACCAGATCGGTCGGCATCTCTCGTCGGCATCTACAACATCATAAAGAATAAGGCCTCCGACAGGTTTCGAGGGATTCCAGAATCTTTTCAGCAGATAGGGGTTGGGTTTCTGAGATTGTATAACGACAGTGAAGGCGCGGATGCGGTGGAAATTGCTGATGTTCGAACGAATTTGCGAGGAAAACACAACCTTCCCAAGCCAGAAGTAAGGGATCTATTTGAAATGTTCACCGCTGTCGTTGCAAAGGGCCCCAAAGATCGCATTAAACAAAGGAAGTACGAACTCATAAATATGCTTGAAAATGCAGAGCATGTATCGACCGCGAAAAGAAATACGACGGGAACGGGCAACGCAGCAACCGACGCGGATGGTGCGAGCCAAGAAGGGACTCGTCGGGCAAGTTTACTGGGGCAAAATATCTCTGCCATCTTTTCTTCGAGCGGCGAGTCGGGGAATATTGCTGCCTGGGGCAATATCATCGACGGCGAAAAAGACCGGGCAGGCGAAGAAATAAATAGAGGGCATCACATGGTGTACATAAAGATAACGTGGGATGATTTAGTACTTCGCATGGAGTCATATGTTCGGAATCACTTGTTCGCACCCACGAAGACCTGCACAGATATAATAGATATACTGCGATGCCACCTCTTGAAAGTCCGCGACTTTGACGGCTCGTTGAAGGAAGTCGGCGAACTGAACGAATCACAACTCCAGCAATTCGTCGAGTGTCAGAACAATTTGAACCGCCATGGAGTTGCGACGCTGATGGCCGAGATTCTCACAACGAACCGAGTTGGCATGGATGGCGATTTCGCGGACATGGCTGTCGAGTTGTTGGCTGAGATGCTTCAAGGTGGCAACAAGGAGGTGCAGCAGTCCATTTTCATATTTGTGACCACAAAAGATCCAAAGGGCGCCTTCTTGTCACACATAAAGGATCGATTAGAGCGCGCTGAGCGTGCAGTCAGAGAGCGAAAGGATGCGGTCCGTGTCAAGTACTCTCCCTTTACTGACGGGTTATCGAAGGAATACGATGAGATGATACAGACTTTCACATTCATGCAGCTTCTTTGCGAAGGACATTCGTTACACATGCAGAACCTTGTGCGCTCTCAAGAAATTCATGGCTCGGCGGTTTCCATCAATTTACTGCTACACGCGATTAGAATTTTCACCTTGCAAGTTGAATCAGCTGCAATACTACGCAGGTTCGATGAAAAAGACGTCGAGGCCGCGGAGTCATGCCTGAATTTCTTGATTGAGGCACTACAGGGACCATGTCCGGAGAACCAGCACTTCGTAGTCAAGCACACCTCGCCAGCACCGGCAGTTGAAGCTTGCAAACAAATACTCCCTTCACAGCTCCATGCGCGCTGCAGCAAAGAGAGTAGACTAAGATTTCAAGGTTCCGCGGTGAAATTGCTTGCTGCATGCTTAGAGGGGAGGACGGACTTGGTGTGCCATTTGGAGCTGGCAGGACTCATTGAGCCCGATATGATTCGGTCGTTTCGCCAGGCACTAGTGAAGCGCCACGAAGAGATCGAAACCGAGTCATCTCGAACGGGAAGGAGGTCATTTGCCCTGACCGGAACGGTGGCAGTAGAAGATTTGTTCAAAACCGAGGATATTTCCAAGCCCAATGCTGACGAGGAAAAGCGTCGATGTCTCGATGATGTCGTTGCCGTTCTCGTCGATCTTCAATCCGTGACTCATGAATTGGAAAGTATCGACGCATTTGTAACAAATGACCCCTTCCATTCGCCGGCGTTGCAACGAGACCCCCAAAAGATGAAGGAATCTCGCGTGCAGCACCTGCAGGACATGCAATTTGTGAACGACAAGATCGGGAAAGTCGAAATTTTCTGGAATGGGAGAACTGAGAGTGTCTGTTTCCCGCTGCCGCTCACTCACCGGTGTCTTCAAGCCTCTTCGCGGCAAGCGTTTCTAAATTCAGTGGATTTGAGCACTACTGAAAAACGGATGAAGGAATTAGTCAATAAGGTAAGAAAGTGATAAACTGATTGATGGACTGCACACGAAGCGACAAAATTATTTCTTTTGATGAATCATTAATGGCCGATGAACATGTGCTGCATTTAAGGCGAACGACTTCTTCCAAGAAATGAAACACCTGTATTTGTTGGAAATGCAGTCCCTTCATCTTCGGATACTTGGAAACGATCTCAATGCGTACAAGGTGCTCAAAAGTAATCTCCCGCAGTTCAAGCGATACGTATATTTATTCAACGTGGTGCTCAACGTAACCGTGCTAGTTAACCAAGGGCTGTGGAAGGACAAAGTGGGGAAGACCTTAACTTATCAAGGGCATATCAATCAAGTCCTGGTGGCTCTGCTTCTCGTAGGATATATGATGATATCGGGGTATTATGTCCTCGCCGAGTTCCCTGTCCTCGAACGGAAGTTGCGGCAGCAGCGCAGGGCTCAAGAGCGGGAAGCTGATGACGCCAGCATGCATAAGCGCTCTAAGATGCAGCAATTTATGGCGCTGAAGCTAATCCTCGTTTCCTTGATGTACTGGGGATTCACACTAACGATCCAGATATATTTGTCGGAAAATCAGTACTTCAAAGACTTCGCGGTTGCGGCATTTTGTCTTATGTTTTTGCCAGCTTGCCTCTCAACCATACGCACGATGATTGGAGACGGGTTGATTTTTCGGAGGCCTAATGAAGCGATTGACCCGTCGTGGAGGGAAAGGTACATGTTAGCCTGTTCGCTATGGTATTGCGTCGTGTATGATGGCATTTTGAACAGCATCGCTCTTCAGGACTCCTTGTGCATGCTACTTATTGTGATACTGGGATGCTATCGTCAGTACTTTCATTGTCTTCTCCTGCTGGACATTTTCTTCATCGTCGACGACCTGAAAAATATCGTAGCTGCGATCATTCACCCTATTGTCGCATTGAGTTGGACTTTCTACGTCTTTGTTATAAGCGCGTGCATATACGGCACCTTTGGGTTCGTGCTATTTCACGGCGATTTTATGTACGATGAGGTGGCGGTTGATATTCCGTCCAACAAATGGCAGGAGGGCGGCGACTTAAAGACGTGCACGACACCGTTAACGTGTTTTTGGCTCGTGCTTTATAAGGCCGTGCCTGCGGGTGATATCAGTAATGTCATCGACGATGTGGATCGAACGGAAGGAATGGAATTCAACTGGCGCGTCATCTACGACATCAGTTTTTTCGTTTGGTTCGCTATTATCCTCTTCAACATAATCACAGGTATAATTGTCGATACCTTTAGTGAGCTCAGGAATACGAATCAGGGTCGCGTAGACAAGCTCGCAAACGAGTGTTTTGTTTGCGGTTTCACTCGGGCAGAATATGAAGACAAGGGGCCAAGCTACGACTTCGAGGAACACATGATGGATGAGCACTACTTATGGAGCTACCTCTTTTTTTTAAGCTATCTGCAAGAAAAGGACGAAAATGATTACAACGGTGTCGAGAGTTACGTCAGCGATATGCTGAAAAGAGAGTCGCTCGATTGGCTGCCGAACCGAACATCTTGGAGGATCGAACGTCTTGGGGACAGGGGGAGCATAGAGGAGGATGGGGAATTGCCTCGAAATTTGCAGTTGGCCTTTCAGCGGCTTGAGGAATCCCTGCGGCAGCATCTGGACAAGGAAATTACGAAACTGAGGACTTCGGTGTTGTCACCGCCCACGAAAAGGCCTTGAGCCAGCAGGCAGCAGGGTTGGCAGCCCCGCCAGGGGCACTTTGAGAACCTCGAGCTGCGGGTGTGCTTATACTGATTATATTTATATTCGATAATATATGCGCACATATATATACACAAACATTAAAATCGAAGCTTCGGTTTTCAGTCTTTTCCCAGAGCCCCCAGCCCCCAGCAAGGGTAGCATGGCGCATGACCAACGCAGCAGGGGTCGTGGCCGGTTCACGTGTCTCTTGTGCGTAGCAGAGCAGAGACGTGCACTCAGTTTGTGCTTTTTTTATCGCCCATCGGCCATCCATCGGCCCTGCACACACTGCACAGCACCGTGGCACGCCCGGGTCTCCGTGCCCACGGACCACGGAAACGGAAGCGTGTTTGAGTCCGCGGTTAATATCCCCGTGAATATGGGGAGCTGAGCTGCTGCGTTTACAGCGCGGGGGTGCATCCATTGTTGAGACCTCGGGAATCGAGAATTTTCCCTTGTGAAAGCTTGTGAGCGACCTTTGAGCTCATACCATGGGAGAGCGCCGAGGGAGAGCGTCTTTTGTTGCTTTTTGCAGTTTTATATAGGGCGTACTGCGCACTGCTCTTTGTTGAAAATAATACTACCTTAGTAGAAAAAATCAAAACAAATTTTAAGCTTCAATTTTATTTTAAGATACCTTGTGGCAAAGACACAAGGGATTAATTGGCACAAAAAGTGTCCAAAAAAGTAAAATTGGCAGTCTGCAATAATCTATGCTCATGGTTGTTTGCCCAAATGAGGGATTGAGTCCCCTACTTCCTACTTTGAGCTTCCATAAATAAGGTTCATTGTATCACTCAGAGGGCGCTATTTCGAGTTTTTCTTAGTTAGGTCCTAAATGAGATGTGGAGCACCCAAGGCTCTAGGTTCTATGTCCCGTAGCTCACACCCCCCCAAAAAAATCATGATTTCAAAAGCTGCCAAGAACGGAGAACTGGCCGATTTGGGACGGGCGGTATCTTTATTTTATTAATTTGAGCCTCTTCTAACTTTAAATTCAAGCGAATTTTATGCAAGCTCTGCGTCGCGCTCCATGCTGCGCTCTACAGCTATCCTATCCATTTAATAACTCACTCTCTCTCTCTACAACCACGCGGCCACTAGCCACACAGCCACCCTCAATATCAGCAGATCACGACGCCGGTTGGTAGGTAGGTGCGTGTGCGTCGCATGGGTGTGGCCATACTTTCTGTGGCGGCGGTTGGGCTTTCTGATATCCAGTGAAAAGAGCGAGCAAGTCGGATTACTTCCGGCGACGCCTTTTTCCACCACCCGTCGATGCGAGAAGTGAAGGGTCAATGGCCTCCTTAGGAATGCCCTTTAGAGCTAAAAGCCGCTGTGCGCGCTCATGTAGTGTGCCACCGCACTTAACACCAAGGAACATGAGGGCTGCTTTCAGACGATCCAGTCCCAGCACCTCCAACTCGCCAAGCGTTGATATCGTAGATAGATCCAACAACTCCGGCACAACAGCCTCGCGAGGTTTTGGAGGTATCACCTGCGTCTCGTCAGCTGAGACGGCTAAAGTTGTAGAATATGTGGCAACAGCAGGCATGGCACCATCGACGGCTAGCACGCTGGTGCGCTCTTTATCATTCGATTCGTCGGCTATTACTCCTGTGGGCCCTGAAGCCAACATTGAGATGGGCTCGAGAGGCTTCACAGCCATGGCGTCAGCTACGGCCCGGAAACCTTCAGGCGGGCCATAGCGCAGCGATGCAGCGGTGACGTGCAGTGCGAGGACCTCGCCATCTTCAACAGCCGCCGCCGGATAGAAGCCCTGCTGCATCGGCACCAACGACGCTGCCTGCGTAAGCGGTGCCGTATCCGAGGGCGTCTTGGAAGCTGGGATTTCTAGTTCGAGTTCGAAGGCACTGGACAGGCCCTTGCCGTTTAGTGTGAAGGCAACAGTGCCGCGCCCTTCGTCGAGATCTAGGAGGCATCCTACCACATCGCCAGCCGCCCATGCCGCACCATAATCCACGGGCGATTCTCCATTCCACTTCTGTTGCCGGCAGCCATCGTACGCCCAAGAGTGTTCGTCGTCGCCTACGCCGTCCCCATTTTCACTGTCGCCCTTGAACAGTTGATCGGCCCACCCCACTTGCATCACGCCACTCGTCCGGAGCTCTGCTTCATAGTACCATTTGCCTCGAGTAAGACTGACGCCAAGCACGCACACAGAGGCGAATTCAGAGACTCCATGCACGATGCCGTCGCCGGCGAAGTCGAGCTGTCCTGCCAGGAGGCCCAGCCAGCCCGCAGTCGCACGCTCGTGGCGGTCAGCGTCCCAACGGACCACCCCGTTGCCCATTCCGGGTTTCTTCTTCGTGTGGCCTTCCAAATCCACAGGGAGCATTGCTAGCTGCTCGCTGTTGCGCTCCACAACCGCCCGTTTCTTCGACATTTTCTCCCGCGCGAGCCCAACGGCAACCGCAGCGGACATGGATTCCGCAATCGCTTCATCGGCACGATCCTGATCCACGTACGACGACGACGACGACGACGACGACGACGATGCGACTACTTTAGATAGCGGGTCTTTGCGCCCCCCGGGATTCACAGATTTAGTGCTTTCGCGCACGTGGTGGCGCTGTGACACGGCATCGAGGGTTGACCTTTTCAGGGTAGATGCCAACGGAGACGAAGACGAGGACGAGGACGAGGACGACGAAGGGAAGCTCGGCGCGGAGCCATGGTCATCCGGAGCAACGCGGACCGCCTTATAGCCGTACCACTTGTTTCGACCTTGCGTCTTGGCCACGGCTTTTACGTCCATTCGGTCGCCCACCTGCAGCACCGTTGACCAGTCGGGTGGTGGATCCTCAGCGTTGGCTGTGAAGGGTACGTAGATGTCGCTATCCACGATAGCGAAGGAGCCCCGGACCCCATCGACCATCGTCACAACGCCTCGCAATGCGCGCGTCGCGACGCCTGCTTCCTCCACGTCCTCCTCTTCATCTTCCCAGCGCCGCTTCGACGCGGTCTTGCGGCGCATGGCCTTGGTTTCCCGCTGCTTCACATGCTCGATCCAGCTGGGCACACTTAGGTGCCAGCCCTTGATGCCGCTCTCCGACGCTGCAACCTGCTCCTCGTCATCCGAATCGAGCTCAATGCCCCGGCGCTTCGCTTCTTCTTTGCGCTCGCGCGCCTCCGTCCATTTCTGAAGCTTGATGTCGTTGTTCACGTGGCGCAAACGTCGCCCGTTGAGATCGCGACAGGCCCCAAAGTCCGTCGTCTTATGGCCGGTGTTCTGCTTCGCGAGCGCACGCAGCATGGCCCCGAACCCACCTTTACCGCCCTTGAGTCCGCCCGCCAGCCGCGCCTCGAACAAGGTCTGTCCCTCCGGAAGAGGAGCATCGTCGGCAAGCGGCGCCCCCCCCCCGCGCAGCCCCTGCGCAGCTGCAAAGCCGCCGTCGGAACCCCGGTGCGATCCTCGACAAAGGCGAGCACGTCAGCAGCGGTGGCATGCTTCGAGCCGTCGTCGAAGACGTCGAAGACGACAGTGCAGCCGCCCGGCACCGTGACCAGAAGCTGGTGAAGGAGAGGGTACTCATCCTCCACCTCCATTCTCCCCGAGGAGCAGGCCATTCTCCCCGAGGAGCAGGTCAGCGATCTCGCTCCGAATTAATTAACTCTTTATTTATTTGGCTGAATTTTGAAGTTCACTTTTTGTTCATCGAGTTCATCGACTTCACGGTTCAAATAGTGGCTTTCCTCTAAATGCAATGTTGATATTTTAACGGCGACGGCCACTATACATCCAATTCCGTGGTCCGAGCGAGTTCATGGTCGAATTTTGAGTAGCAGCTCTAATAAGCATGCCAAAAATAAAAATTTTCATTAGTTAGTGTGGGGGGGGGGTGTTGGGGGCGTTGTGGGGATGCAGACGCGTGTGTACTTTTTATTTTTGACCTGCTTACTAGAGCTGCTGATCAAAATTTTCATTTTTGTTTACTCATTTAGAAGGCAAATTGGGGTCCCAAAAGCCGAATAAAGTCTAGTCTAGTCTAGTCTAGTCTATACTTAGATCAATACTCCCACCATTTGCAAAAAAATCGACGCGCGTGCTGAAAGCTCTCCTCTTCTCTATTCGGCATCTCTCTAGCGCGCGCGTTTTGTTTAGGCAAACAATTCCAAAGACCAAAGAGGCATCCACATGTCGCCATAATGAGGCCGTTGCGCTCATGGTGCGATGTCTCCCTCGGCACAATCGATGATTGATTTCCGACGGTGGCTGAGGAGGTATAAAAATAGATCGTGTCTCAAGATGTTGTTGGTTTTGCTTTGGTGATACTTCCACAGCGGATTGCTACACACTTACGGTTTTCGGTTTTCGGTTTTCGCCATCTCGATTCCCCGGCTTAGGACCCACGCAGGGGTCGTGGCCAGTTCGCGTCTCATGCGTAGAGATTTACTCAATTTGCTTTTCATCGGCCCTGCACACCGCGGCACGCCCGGGTCCGCGCCCACGGCAACGTGTTTGGCCCGCGGTGGATATGGGGAACCGAGCTACGTTTAAAGCGCGGCTAGAGCGGTGCCTCGGCGTTTGATCAGTTTCAGTTTCAGTTTCAGTGGTGTGAAGCCGGGCGTCAGGAATCTTCCATGGCGAATCCCTTTCGTTACCTGTGATCCCGGCCCGGCGGTCTTACACTTCGGAACACTGGCGTTTGGCTAATTTGAGTTACGGCTGTATTATTTATTATACAGGCCCTTGTAATTTGCGCTACAGCTGTATCAGGTGTCGTCAAACCCCTTAGGCTTCCCGAGTCCTCCTCCCCGGGAACCTCTGCCTTTCCCACCCCCCTTCTCTCCTTCCACCACACTGGCTCCCCCGTGCAACCCGGAATCATTACCATGTCGTCGTTGGCGCCTCGGGTGCCAAAGAAAGGGACGTTGGCTTGGGTCCGCTACGAAGAACTGGATTGCTATGTAAGTCCGTTTCTGGATTGCGAACTGCCTGTTTTGGCATGGTCACACTCTCACTGGCTCCTCTCTCCCATGGGTGGCTTTCACTTTATTGAAACCAAGTGGCCGGTCTCCATTGATAAGTTTACTCCTGACACGTACGAAGAGGTGAAGTTCACGTCGTGCCCGCTGGAAGACGGAGAATACGACATGGCGTCCACAAAAAAATTGCGGTTTCCTCTGCTCGCATATTTCGCTGATTTTAAGGATCGCCGACCACCGCCGTCCAGTCGTCATTTTGACCAGTTTGGCAATGCCGTAGAGGCAGCAGTCAAGATGGAGCTGATGAAGAAAGGCGTGAGCCCCGGAATGATCTCGGCCATAGAACGGAAGCGTTCAGCCGCCCAGCGGATGAAAGACTACAGTGAGCTTGTGGAAAAAGTCGCCACGGACGATGACCTCGTCAAGAAGAAGGGCAAGAAAGCCGGCAAAGGCAGCGGCGGCGTCAGTGGTGGGAGCGGCGGCGGCGGTGATGGGGGCGGTGGGGGCAACAATGGCAGCGGCGGCAGCGTTGTCCGTATTGACGGCCCAAACCCGAGCAAAAAGAGAAAGGCTGCTTCTGATGTTGCCACTGACGGAAGCAAAAATGGGGAGCAGTCGCTTGTTGTCGAGAAGGTTAAAAAAATGGGGCTGAAAGGCATTAACAAGGCAATCTCGACTTTTACGTCATCCTCGTCGTCATCCTCGTCTTCGTATCTTGCAGGCGGCGGCGGTGGTGGTGGCGGCGGCGGCGGCGGCGGCGGCGGCGGCGGCAGCGGCGGCGGCGGCAGGATCGCCGCGAGCGGTTCTCGCAGCAAAGCGGCGAAACCTGTCCGGTCCGAAGCCGCAAGAAAAAAACCCGGTCCTCTCGCCGGAAAGTTGACTCAATTGAAAGGGGGGACTGACGTGCAGATAGACTTTGGCGAAAGAGGTGCGACTGTTATAGAGGTGCGCTCGAAATCGAGCAGCGGGTTTTACACCATTGAAAGTCGTGACACGCCAGGGGACAAATGGGTGGAGCGGGCCTCGGATGTGCATGGCAACATGGACTTTGTGGCATCGGCTTTTGGTATAGGCGAGCCAGTCGAGTCGCGTTTCTTTCGCATTCGCTGCGAATCGTCTACAAGCACGGGTGGATGCGAGTTCGAGTTTATCGGTTTTCATGGAATGGCACTTCCACCAGACACCATCAGTTCAACCTCCGCCGCCTTGTCGCCGGCGGCAAGTGCACGAGGGTTCGGCAAGAAGCGGCTGCCTTCAGCAGTTGCTGCAAAGTCGACGTCGAAGGCACCTTCTTCGCCCAAGTCTAAGGCCAAGTCCAAGTCCAAGTCGCCATTGCTGATTAGGTCTTCGTCTCCTTACCTAGGCAAGCACGTGCTCATAAATGTGCGCGGGAAAGATCTGGTGGCGCGAGTGCAAATTGTTCAAGACGAGCAGACCTCGGCTGCTGCGAAGCCCAGTAGACATTCCGACTCGGCTGGCGTACCACGAAGCTCTAAGATCTACACGCTTAGTGTCATCACCCAAAGCAAACGCTCGATTACCGTGAAGAAGAAATGGGCCAGCAGTGACGTTGAAATGTTCCATGGAATGGCAGAAGATTTCGAGAATGGCCAAAAGCGCTCGGCGCACGCAATGGCCCCGTCCAAGCCGGCGATGACGCACGAGGCATGCGCGTCTGGTGGAGGGGGCGAGACGCGGGTTCCACTGCATAACGCCTCGCTCGCTGGCCGGCCCTCGTCTGCGAAAGCGACGGGGGAGGGATACACGAGGATTCGGCTGCCGTTCGATAACCATCGATCCCACAAGCCCGCCCCCGCAGCCCAGCAGGCTCCCTCAATCGGCCATGCTCCGCCGCAGAGAATGGCAGAGCCCATGGCACAGCCTCAGCGCTTTTCACGGCAGCAAGCTCCACCTCCACCTCCATCCCACTGGTCTTCGCACAACGACAGGCGACCGCGGAGCCGCTCACCACCGGGCGATCGGCGGCCGCGGAGCCGCTCACCACCGGGCCAAGCTCCTCGTTTGCGCTCGATAGAATGCAAGTACGGGCGCGCCAGCGCTCGACCGAACTCCTACTATATGCACCCGAACAGCCGCGCCTTTGGCGATCGATCGCATGACCAAAGAGATAGGCGCAGTCGACCGTCGAACATCCCGGCGTGGATGGAGGAAAAACAGCGAGCAGACCGGCACCAGCAGGGGCCCCAGGACCAGCGCCGCCACTAGAACTATACCATGAAATATACCGACAAGGGCGCTGTGATGGAATGAAGCTGCTCAGGATTGCTCAGGTGCTTCTCCTTTAGGAGAAAATTTCCCAGGGAGGTAGAAACGGTAACGCCAACAATTAGCGCTGTCACTCACTTAAAGAGCACCATACACCATGTTTTATGTTTTAGTGCTTTTTAGAGAACCCTATTTAAGAGAACCCTAAAGTTTTCTGAAGCTGGAGCGCGCGCACACGCCGGCGTAGCTACGAAGCACCCGCGGGCCCGGCATCAGCGGCAAAGTAGCGAGGCACAAGCAGGGGCCGCTGTGAGGCCCCGCTGTGAGAGGTGGTAGGTGGTGGGGTATTGGGAGGAAAATAGTGAAGGTTTTGGCCTGGGCGGCGGCGATGAAGTTCACGACACACAAAAAATGAGTTTTGAACTTCTCCGATCTCCGATCGTTTATCCACTCTGCCTCTGCCACGCCAGCCGACTCGGGTTGACTCAAATTGACTCAAATTACCCAAAGAAATAGGAACCAGAGATGATATCACTGGTAGTGGGAACTCGGAAAGTGAAAGTGAAACATGTCGCCATGAGGCCGTCGCGCTCATGGTGCGATGTCTCCCTCGGCACAATCGATGATTGATTTCCGACGGTGGCTGAGGCGGTATAAAAGTAGGGTCGTGTAGGTTGGATTATGGAGTAGTAACTGCTGTGTGATTTGATTTGATTTAATTTTAATATAGTAAATATCGGTCTTTTTTCAAAAAGGGGGGAGGCTCTAGCTCCGCTCTCTCATCGGTGATGAGGGAAGACTGCACTAGGGATAATTAATTAATATTAATTACTACTACTACTACTAGTAATTAATTAATTAATTAATTAATTAATTCAACACCCCCCCCCCGGCTCAAGATGCTAATTGGAATCTTGGAGCGCGGTGCATATCGGGCATGGGGGGGCGGTGTTCTTCTCCTCCTACCTCCTGCCGCGTTCTTCTGGGTAGAAGATCGCCATTGTTTTGGGTCATAGACATGCAGCGGGAGACAGCGCGGGGTATCATTAACGACTGATCCTAGATGAAGTCACTTGTCGTTTCGGTTTGTGTAACGGCAGTAACGGACATGGCGGTGGTTTCTCTTCTGGTGTTCTTCTGGGTTCTTCTGGGTTCTTCTGGTGTTCTTCTGGCGTTCTTCTGGCGTTCTTCTGGTGTTCTTCTGGTGTTCTTCTGGCGTTCTTCTGGCGTTCTTCTGGTGTTCTTCTGTGTTATCGAACACCAACACCAGAAGAACGCTAGAAGAACACCAGGTTTTCGGTTTTCGGTTTTCGCCATTTCGATTCCCCAGCTTAGGGCCCACGCAGGGGCCGTGGCCGGTTCACGTCTCGTGCGTAGAGACTTGTACTCATTTTGCTTTTCATCGGTCCCACCCACCGCGGCACGCCCCGGGTCCGCGCCCCAGGCAGCGTGTTATTCCGCGGTGTTACCAGAAGAACACCAGAAGAACCCAGAAGAACCCAGAAGAAGAACCCAGAGAAGGATAAGAACACCAGCCCCCCCGAACAGCGTACGAACAAAGCGCGAGAAGCGTGCGAACAACGCGCGAACTACGCGCGGACAGCGTACGCGAACTCGTACGAACAACGCGCGAACTGCGCGTGCGAACCCCACCCGCGAACTACGCGACGCGCCCCTCTGCTATCCATTTCGACTATCCGACTATCCATTTAATAACTCTCTCTCTCTCTCCCGTATCTTGGGTTTTGGGGTTGGTTACCAATCTCGAAGATTAGTCGGTCGCGGCCCTCTTGTCGGTTGTCGGTTTCACAGGCCTTGTATCTGCATCTGTATCTGCTTTCCTTCTGTCTTCGACAGTCGGCAGCGTCTCTCTCTCCCCTCTCTGCCGTCTGCTGTCTAATGCTGTACTCTTCACTGTCTGCCGATGCTGTCTGCTGTCTACTGTCTGCTGTCTACTGTCTGCTGTCTGCTGTAGTGGTCGCACTACTAGAACCACCAGCAAGCAGCTTCCACATGTTCCGCAATACCGCATCCTGCCGGGTGGGCGGTGTGGAACATCACATAGTGCTCACATTTCACCAGTCCCTGCGGTGCTGGCACCGCTGGCACCTGGCTCCGCTGGTTAGGTCTCACATCCGATGTTAGGTCGCAGAATACCGGAAGTCAAATTAGCTCCTTCATATTCATTTTCAACTGCCAGAACATATGAAGCAGCGGAGGTTATTGCCACCACCCTCGTGCACATTCATAGATCTTCGCTGAGGTCCAGCATGTCCTGTAAAATTTGGTCGATCTGCTCCTCTTGCATCGTCTCTTCCCTGCTGCCAGCAATCACCATCCGCCAGCAGTTGCGGAACGTAACGGGCTCTTGGCCTTCAAACTGCTGATTCACAGGCTGGAAGCCAATGAGAGCCTTGCCCTGACGCTGCATACGGTCCTTAATGACGGGCGCAACTTTGCCTAGGGATGCGCGTTGCTCTGCGGTGAGGCGAGACAGCACCAAGCCATCGTCCTCGTCATCGGCGGGCAGGGCGAGCGCGTGAATTGCGTCACGGTGTGAAGGCGGAATCACGTAAAAGCACAGGTTCGCGAATGCGTGTTTCACCACGCGAAAGCAGCGGCGACCCTGGCCGTCGGTAGTGCTCACGGCCCGTTCGTTCATGTAGTCGATCAGGTCAACGCAGTGATCGATGCGCCTCTCGACGCCCTCGTCGCCGAGCAGTTTCCACATCATCCAGAGCTTCAGGGCATCGGCGCGTCGGCCACACTGCATGGTGGTATCCCCAATATCAAGCTCCCCGAAATTCTTGTCAGGTTGAAAGAGATAACCTGCGTTGGCCGAGTTGGCGGAACGAAGGATGTCGCGGTGGCGCAGGCTGTTCACCGCGAAGAGGGTCGTCTGCAGCGGCGCTCCGAGGATCTTGTGGGGGTTCCAGCAGAAGGAGTCCGATTTCTCCACGCCCGCAACATTAGCGCGGAGTTTCTTCGAGAAGAGTGCCCCACCGCCCCAAGCGCCGTCCACGTGGAGCCAGACACCGTGCCTTGCACAAACGGCGGCGATTTCCTCGAAAGGGTCGAACGCGCCGAGAACGGTCGTGCCCGCTGTGGCGCCCACAAAAAAAGGGAGCCGCTTCGTCGGATCATCGTCGGGCTTGGAGGCCTCAGCAGTCAGCAGCGCATCGAGTGCGGCCACATCCATAGCGCCCGTTCGCGGGTCGCACGGCACTTTGACGAGGCTCGCCGTGCCGAGGCCCATGAGGTTCGCTCCCTTGAGGTACGAGTAGTGCGACTCGGCCGACGTGAATGCCAGAAGAGGGTACTTCGCCGCCGTGTTGCCATGCTCTTTCGTCTCAGGGACCTTCCAGTGCCGCGCAAGCTGCATACCGTACAGGTTTGCCATCGATCCGCCTGCGAGGAGGAGGCCTTGGCTCCCTAGCTCGAAGCCGTTTGGCTTTCCGTCGCCAAGAAACCCGTCCCCGAGCGCACCCGCGAGTTTGTGCACCACCGCCTGCTCCAACAGAGTAAACATGGGCGCCGCTTCGTACGTGTGGACATTGGTGTTGAGGGCCGACGATAGCCAGTCCCCTGCAATGCCCACTGCGTCCACAGCACCGTAGAGCTGGTTATTGAAGCCCGGGGAGCCCGTGCGCACGCTGTAGTCGCACACCACATCCGCAGCCCGCAGGAGAGCTTCCACGTCCTCAGGTGCCTGGTCAGCGTCGATTTGCAAGCTTAGGCCGGCATCGCTCTGCATTACTGCTCCGATCTCAGCCGGGTCGGCTAGCTTCACGACCGCCGCGGAGTCGGACGCGGACCCCCGCAGATAGTCCAGGATCTTTGGAACCAGCTTCTCGGCGAAGTCAACGTCGGCACGGGCATTATTCGCCGCCCTCTTCAACGAGCCCCCCCGCGGCTGAAGAGGCGTTGTAGCTAGAGAAGACATGAACAGGAGAGAGGAGAGGAGGAGGAGGAGGAAGTGGAGACGCATAGGAGCAGCTGCTTCACAAATTGGCGGGAGGAGAATATTATTATCAGATTTTTTTTCCTGGGATGAAAGCCAGGGTATCTTGGCCCTGCAGGGCTGGCAACACGGACCACGTACTCCATAATGGTTACCAATTTCGAAGATCAGTCGGCCGAGGCCTTCTTGTCGGATTCACATGACCTGTATCTGTATCTGTATCTGGGCTATGACCACCGACGCGCCCCCCGCCGCGGGGGGGGGGCGGGGGTGCCCTCCCCCCGCCGGTGGCGCTGGTACCTGTGGCCAGCGCGCCACTGATACCGCCCCCTAGGACGGCACCGCCGACAGCACCCCCTGGGCCTTGGCGACCATCCGCTGGGATCAATGGCCGCCGTGGACCCGCACGTACCGTCCTGAAATAGGACTAGCCACCTCGATCAGCTCCTTCCATCTGGAAGAGCCGACACCCCCGCTGGGCGGTGCCGAGTCGTCTGCCTCGAAGATATCTCCGACGGAACGGGTCTACTCCATTTTTTCAAGGGTAAAGTTGTCCTTTGTTCCGTGCTCCGTCGCATGTTCTCCGTCGGTTGCACCTGCACCTGCACTCTGAACTCTGAACTCCCTCGAACCTCGAAAACTTTTTAGTAGTAGCAAAAGTTTTTATCCGGGGTTTTCAGTGGGGTTTGAGTTGTGCCTTGTGCGGAGGCGGAGGCTAGCTACTTCTCTCTTGGCTCTTGGGTCGAGGCTGAATGCCTCAAAAACTCAGTAGGGCCGTATCTCTATCGTGGACCTGGAAAGGGGTTTAGTACCATAAGCCTTTATAAGAACACCGGGAAACGTCGGAACTAGAACTAGAGATCGTGGGCCTCGCACGCGGCTAGTTACCCTATCCATTTAATAACTCTCTCTCTCTTGGCGCGGGTGGTGTCGTGAGTCTACGGCCACGCCCGGTCCGCGGTCCTCTTCGTCCCCAGCATTGCGGTCCCTTCACGGCCGTCCGGTTGTTCTGGATGTTTTGATCTGCCAATCTTATCTCCCTCACTCCCCTCTCTCTCTCCACGCCAGATTGCACCCGTCGCGGCGCCCCCCCTTATTTCCTGGGGATATTTTTGTGGTAGGAACACGATGCAGCACACCGTCCAGGGTGTCGCATGCCTTAGGTGTCACCAATTCCTCGTCGATGAATGGCTTGCATGAGCTGCGTGATCGTTCGGTGCTGCCATTGAATCGTGGGCGCGAACATCACGATGCAGTGACGCGACAGACTCCGGCTGCTCCTCTGTGGCGCCATTCTTTCCTTGCGCCGTCTGCTTTGGTAGCGACACTTCGCGTCATCTACCGCTGTCACTGATGGAAGCAAGCCTCTCTGCGAGCAACTGCAGTGCGTGCTCCGTCGCAGAGAAGTACTGGCGGTACTTCTGCATTCGCCGCGCATGATTTTTTGCATGCCGTTTGGAAGCGCGAGTCGGGTTGGTAGCCTTTGCCATCCGCGCGACTTCGGCAGTTCGAATATTTGCCGCGGCGCGGAGACCGTCGTTTTCCGCTTTCAAACGCCTGATTTCCTTGTGGAGCTCTTCCACGCTAGAACTTTCTTGGGGGGCAGCCGAGTTGTCAACATCGCTCCGAGGAACTTCTCCAGGTTGCCCGTGGAGCTTCTTCTTTTTCAGGCAAGTCTTTTCATGGATTTCTACATCGTGAAAGGAGCCCTTGAAGCCGCAATTCCCCTCGCACTCAAAGATGGCATTTCGTTCAGTAGCATTCGCCAAGACCGAGTGCCTTTTGAGTCGTTTGGATTGTTTCATGCATCCACTTTTGGCTCTGGAAACCGTTGCTCTCGTTTTCGCGTCAGTGGTCTGCATGTTCATTTCACACAAGGTCACTGAGTTTGATTGCGCTGGTGCATATTTTTGCCATTACTTCATTGCACTCTCCTTCCTGCTGATGAGGTACGCCTATTCAGAGGTGAATGTGTCTCGATCTCAAGATCTGTGTCGCGGCGGCGTCGTCGTCAGAGAGAGAAAAAAAAGAATCGAATAAATAAATAAATAAATACTACTTAGTATACATAGTGTTACTACTCCTCTCATAAATAAATAAATTTAAGTCTGAGCTTTCGGGGGTGGTCTGAGGTTGGTCTCCTTGACCCTGAGGCCATGGCTGCTTTTCCACCGGAAGGAAGCAAGCCGACGGTTGAATGGTCGACCACAGATGCAGCTCGTTTCAGGACACGGGTGGGTCCAAACTACAAGAAAAATGGAAAGAAAGCACCATCTGCTGCTGCCCTGTACGATCTTGTTGGGATACGCATGTTTACCACCGCGGAGTCGTTCGAAACCATCGCCAAGCACTTGCCCAAGCCCTCGATACCGGCCGCCGTGCAATCGATCGAGTTGCCACCTCACGTTCCGAGATTTCTTTTTGTAACCTGGAACTTTCCGATGGCAGCGCCAAGCGTTCTGAAAACGCCGACATCGGGCCCAACTTTTTTACTCGTGTTCATTTTCGTCATCAAAGCGAGCACTGCCATGCACCTGACCAATAGTGCTGCACTATCCCAGGCTCCACCTGCCCTGCGACTCCTAGACTTTTGGTACAGAGAGGTCGTGGTGAATGGGAAGGAAAATCTAGATGTGAAAGGGCGGTTCAAAGCGATTGCAAGCGTTGGCAATATCGACTCCGTGAATCTCAACTCATTTGCGAAGAGCTATAACGCGAAGCCTGTTCTTGTTAAAAAAACAGGGTCGGTTACGCGAGGCGTCGACTACCTCGAAGTCAGCGGTGAGTACTTTTTCCTTTGTTGCTCCACTGAAGAACCGGGGGATCGTGAACTGACTTCGCACAAACACCAAATGTAACCACACAACAAGTGAACGTCTTCAAGTGGTCTTACCAGGCTCGACTGGGTTTCAACCAATGCATAGCAACTTTCGCCGAGGCACTACTTGATGTCGGATTTGTTATCGAAGGCCGTGATGACCCAGAATTACCTGAAGTGATTTTGGGCTGTGGGCGCGTGTCCAACCCTACTATTGAGGGATGCGAGTCCTGGCCGCCTGTAGTACAGGAAACTCAGCCGATGGTGACTCCACCAGGAGCGAGCATGGCCGACGAGGCTGTTGCAGGAGCTGGAGGAGGAGGCGCCGACGAGGAGCAATCAGAGGCAATGAAGTCGCTGTCTTTGGCGGATTCACCGCAATCAAACGATGCAGCCAGTGAGTCAAAGCTGGGAATACTATCGAAGGAGGAAGGGAAGGCTCTTTGTCACGGAACATAAAAAGAGGTGGAATACGAAAAACAAATTGCAATGTACAACCTAGAGCTTTCCGTCTCTGCGAATTTTGGTACTGTGCTGGTTCTGGAGCTTGTTGAGTTACATCAGGAGGCAGTACAGAGCACAGCCATCTGATTCAAGCAGAGATCGACCAAACTTTTTAGTCGGAGGTCGGAGGGGGCGTTGCAGTTATCTTCCACAGTGCAAGCGCCACCCTCGAAGCGCAACCATCGAGTCGAACCACCAAGCACCACCAAAAACAAAATGGAGCTTAACAGTAGAGCGCAGAGCCGCCTGAAACACAGAGGACAGAGGGCCCTGTCGAGGCCCTGGGAGTTCAAATTAAAGGAATCAAAGAAGAGGCCGACACAAAAGGTACCTGGTGCTACTGGTGCACTGGTTCCTGTCATAGGGGCGAGTCTTAGGTACCTCCTAGCGAAAACAAAGCGGCGCGGGGGGCGACTATGGCCATCGGCCATCTTGGTACTCTCTTCGAGAGCCCCCCCCCCCCCCCGTGGCTGTGCTGCCCGGGCGCCCGCCGCCCCGCCTCTTCTAAAAATGTTTATCTAGCACTAAAATGCCCCTCTAATATCAAAACTCTAGGAAAGTGGGTTGTGTGGTTTTTACCTGGGTCAAGTACTAGGCCAAGTACTAGATCGCCTCCTGTTGCTGTTGCCAGTGGCTGCCAGTGTGGCTGCCAGGGACCTCCTGTTCTTGACTTAAACAAATACCGATAGCTACTTGCTGCCGCTACTAGTATACTAGTTAGCACATGTATAGGAAAAGTGGTACGTGGTACGTGGTGCTTGGTGCGTGGTACACGCCGCCCAATTAGCCCAATGCCCAATGAGCCGCCAATGCCAAATGCCCAATCGCGCCGCGATCGGCCGTTCGGGTCGACCGTTCGAAATCGGGTACTCGGGTACCCGTTCTCAATGTGTGCTGCGTGCTGCGTGCTGCCCGTATGCCCCGCTATAAATCACCGCAGGTGTACCCTAGTAACGGCTGAGTCGAACACGGCTGAGTTCACACCCGCGGTCCACTTAGCGAAGAAGAGCACGGACTTGACTAGGCTTTTAGAATACAATCGCCGATCTCGTAGTTATAGTAGAGCATCAGACAATATTTCATAATATTTCCCATTGTTCGCAATGGCAATTACATGCCCCCATGCATGCCCCCTCCTCCTGTGAAGAGCCCACAAAAGCAAAAAAGCAAATCAAGAATCAAGCTCGCTTTCCTCGCAGTACTGCTTCGAGCTCTGCAGCATCGGCTTCTTCCTCCAAACGAGCTGCTGCTTCTTCTGCTATCTTTTTTGCCAGCTTTGATTCAAAATCGCGTTGTTCCCACTCGATAAACGCCATGTCCTCGTTTTCGAGCCTCTCTCGCTCTACCTGTGCTTGTCGGGCGAGGAGCTCAGCGGCCTTGCGCTCCTCCTCTTTCCGCTTGGCGATCTCTTCTTGCTCTTTTTTCCGGAAGGCCATCCTAGATGCACGGCTTTTCGTGACGATGGCCTTGTATCTCTTCGACTTGTTCGTGGCCACTTCTCTGTCGAGTTGCATCAGCTCGGCATCCTTTTCTTCCTCCAGCTTCTTTTTTTGTTTTGCTGCCGCATGTGCTGCCATGAAGTCCTGCTTCGCTGACTGCCCATCCAACGCCAGTATTTGACGCCTGCGTCGCATGATGCCATTGCTGTCCACGTCGAAGATACGCTGCACCGCGGGTTCATCGATACCAGCCATCTTGATATGCTTAATACCTTCCCGAACTTGGATCGTGAGATGCTCAAGCAGGGCTCTGTCACTCTCATTCAGACCCTTCGAAGCAGAGCTTTTCAGCACATCGCGCTGAGCTTGGGAGTATTGTCCCAAACTTTCACGTGCCTCGCCCCGCAGAATCATAGCAGGTTCATACTTCTTATGCTTTCGCAAGAGGTGATTCAGGTCATCGATCGCCGCATGCGGTCTTTTCGATGAGCCATAAGCGATTGCTCTATTATATATGACTTCCAAGCCCGGCCCAAGCATACGCGCCTGCGTACAAAGGCTTTCCGCAACAGCAAATTTCTTAATAGAAACGTCACACGTCTTGTAAGATGCTTTCAAATGCTCTTCCATGTCATCATCCATCTGCATAAGAGTTTCAGTGAGGGTGTCGATTCGTTCCGTGATTGCTTCCATGTTCGACGGCGTCACCTCCATTTCCTTCACATTTTCCAAGTGCAATAAGGTTTCTGCTTTCTTTCTCCGCATTTCACTCATCGCGTTTTTTTGGTGGCGCAGTCGGTGGATATCTGTTACTGCAACGTTAAAATGATTTCGATAATCAACGTTGCCATCCGACCTGCGATCTCCCACAACGCCAGCGTCGCTTTGGAATTGCTCTGCGTATTCTTCTTCGGCCTGAATAAACTCCTTTGAGGCTTTGTTATACGAATCTTTGTCATCTGGTTCAAGATATTTCAGGCCTTTGGCCTGGTGCCTCAGCAGCTTCTTGCGGGGCTTGTTGGCCTCATGAAAGACATCCAATTTATTCTGGCAGAGGCCGACACAGGGCAACTTTGCCAAATATGGCAAGAGGTCTGGAGGTTTCTCGAAAGCGTTTCTCTCCATACGAATGTGCCGCAGCTTCTCGCCGAGCTGTCTGATGCCTTCTGGGAGGTGTGTGATTTGGTTATCCTGCAGTAACAACTCCTCCAGGCTCGTCATCCCACTAACTGACTCTGGAAGGTGCGTCAAATTATTGTGCCTCATGTCAAGTGTTCTGAGATTACCCATATCGCCTAATTCCCGTGGAATTTCTACAAGCCGATTGCTGGACAAATTGAGTGTGTGGCACTTTGACATTTTTTGCATCGTGCCTGGTATTGACGAAAGTCTATTCTCGCTCAAATCCATCACACGGATTGACAGCAGAGATCCGAACTCTGCAGGATCCAGTGTCTACAAAAATCAAAAGCAAAGGCCATATTAGTTTAACGACTGAATCAATTGGCAGTCTTGCAATGGGGACCTACTTCAAGCTGATTGCGTGCCATTTCCAAGTGCTGCAGGCGAATTAGCTTTCGAAGCCTAGTTGGCTGGGTTTTGAGTCGGTTATCATTGATATATAGATGCTGCAATTGCGTGACCGAGCAAAGGGCCTCAGGGATAACCGTGAGCTCGTTGTTATTCATATGCACTTCCCTGAGTTTCGTCAACTTGCTTATTTGCTTCGAAATACGCTTTAGGTTGTTGCGATTGACAAATAGCTTCGTAAGGGCTCGTAAATCAACGATGCTATTCTCGAGACCAGTAATTTCGTTGTCGTTCAAAATGAGTTCATGCAGGTTTGACCAATGACGTAGATTTGAGGGCAATTCCTTCAACCCGCACTGCGAAGCATTAAGCCTCTCCAAGTACTTAAATTGCGTGAACTCCGGTGGTATTGTGGTGAAAGGGTTGGAACTGATGTCGATAAACTTCAAAAGCTTGTTTGCCTCAATGGTTTTTGGAATCGCGGAGATATTGTTGTGGGATATATTCAGCTCAGTTAGGGCCGGACAACGTTCCATTTGCTTCGGAAATTCTGATATGCTATTGAAGCCAATATTCAGGGACGTGAGCGCGGTCAGTTGCCCCATGCCAACCTCCCACTCTCGACATATTTTGAGCAGGTCTAGATCACCGATCTTGAGTGGAATCTCAGTAATCATATTATTCGACAGGTCGAACATTTCGATCTTGTTGCACATGTAGAGATTTGCTGGGTAGGTCGTTAACTGGTTATTGCATAGGATCAGAGTTTTGAGCGTTGCAGCCATTTCTTCCAGCTCAACCGGGACTTCTTTCAGGCGGTTGTGACCCGCATTGAGAGAAGTGAGATTAGCTAAATTGCCAATATCCTCGCTTATGCGCGGGATGCAGTTGTGTGAGACATCGAGCTCCTGTAGGCTGACCATTTCATAGATCCGAGCAGAAATACGGCTTGTACCAAGACGGGATATGCTGAGCCGTTGCGGGCCCTCCGACACGTCTTCGGCTTCATCCACAAGAATTTGCATTTTTGAACGAGGGTAGTCACGGGGCGCTTTCCCCTCCACCGACCCTCCCGACGATGCATAATCGTCGTCGTTTTCCGATTCTTCGTCCTCCGACTCCGCCTCTTCATCGGACCCAGACGCACCATCCCCCCGTCCTTTACCATCCTCTGATTCCTCACCCTCGCTGTCCTGTATGATATCCTCGAGATCTTGCGATCCTAAAATAAGCGGTTTATCCCAGAAAGCTTCCCCAGTGTCCGCATTGTAGTAGTAGTAGGCATCAGTGTACTCGTCGTAGACCTTGCTTACGATCATTGCGTACAGTTTCCGGACCCTTTTCTTGGCAAATTTTCGACGAAGAGCGGATTCGATCATCAATGCAGCCTGCTCGCTAGTGTAAGTGGCAGCCAGATCATCAATATCGTGAGTTCCAAGACACCTCGCCTTCGTCCACCGCGACTCCGTCGTAACTTTATTGTAGTAGAAGTAGTCGTTCGTCCGTGGGTCAAATATCTTCTCAATCACTTTTTGGGCATTCAAGTACGCTCGGTGGCGGGCAACGCTACAGCGCCAGCTCAGTGTGATGCTTGCCGCACTTCGAACCTCCTTTTTGTTCCAGAGCTTGCGTCCTTCGAAGCGATTTTTGCCCTCATAAAGCCCAGATGGACCACGCGGGTTTGGTGCATCCACTGTTTCATCCTTCGCGTCCTCCAAAGGCGCGTCTGCTTGTGCTCCTTCGGCTGCTTTTGCGTCTTTAATTTCTTCTTTCGCCACCTCTTCAACTGTTTTCACTTCCGCGGATTCTGCTTTCCCTGCCTCTCCTGTCGGTTTTATTTCTGCTGACTCTGCTTTCCCTTCATCTACTGTCGTAGAACCTGCAGGAACCTCAACCGTTTCTGTAGATGAAATTTCTGCGACCCCATTTCCTACCTGGGGTCCTGATTGGCTAGCTGTTAATTTATCAGGGGGGGCTTCGCCAGATGACGGCGCTGCCGATGGCACTGCTTCAGGTTCATCGACGGCTTTTGCAGTGGCCTCACCAACATCATCATTTGATTCTGATTTGGATTCAGCCGGTACTTTAGCGCTGACATCCGCCACAGGGGTTTCTGCTTTCTGTTCCTCCATACGCCACACCTAATCGCCAGCTAGGAGAAGTCTATATTTAGACCAGTGGTACTAACTCCCCCTCCCAACTTCCGAGCGCCCTACACTCTCTGCGTTCGATCTCTGCAGCAGTGGTCCTGGGATTCCTAATTAAACAAGGGGTGCAAATACCACTGGGTGGTT
>Ga0099800_1044_pt1 | contig 40298 bp, 43 predicted proteins | sample Uncmet6_SortRC_1_FD_89868 | JGI IMG/M metagenome (GOLD analysis project Ga0099800, IMG submission 89868) | Marine eukaryotic communities from CALCOFI LINE 67, Pacific Ocean - CN11_C50_N6_SortRC_1 | ecosystem: Environmental > Aquatic > Marine > Oceanic | place: Pacific Ocean: Monterey Bay... | reverse complement strand
GATTTAAATCCTGAATCCAAAGCACTCATGGGCAAGGCACAGTTTGAAAAAATGCAGTCTCATGCTGTGTTCGTAAATATTGCACGTGGTTCAGTGGTGGATGAAGAAGCTCTAGTTCATGCCTTGCAACAACAACAAATCTTTGCCGCAGGTCTGGATGTCTATCAAAAAGAACCATTACAGTCATCACCATTATTTAGTTTACCTAATGTGGTGACATTGCCGCATATTGGCTCTGCGACTGCCGAAACACGATTAAAAATGGCTAAACTGGCACATAAGAATCTAGTCGATGCGCTGGAGGGACGAACTCCACAATATCTTGTAAATGGCTAAATTTGCTATAACACTTTATTGCAAATGCTTTGAGTTTCCAGTGTTATATTGGGGGTAATGACAAAATTATTTTGATCAGTTATCCCTTATTTTTGATGAGAGATCATGATTTGAAACATGTGGCAACTGTTTTGACGTTATCTATGCTGACTGGAGTTGCGCAGGCACATTCCGATTATTTCTATCAATCTGCCACTTCTCAGGTAGAAGTGCCTGAAATTGGAAGTGGTATCGGGTTGATCGATCAACAAAAAGAAAAAATGATTGGAGAGAAAGTTTACCGCCAGGTTCAAAGGCAGTTGCCTATTTTGCATGATCCATGGCTTGAGGATCAGTTTTTTCGAGTGTTCGCTCAAATACTCAGTCAGACGCAATTGGGTCAACCCATTGGAATGGTGGTAGTCAATGATCCACAAATTAATGCATTTGCTGTTCCAGGTGGACTATTTGCCTTAAATTCAGGTTTAATTGCGTCTGCGCACAATATTGATGAAGTTGCAGGGGTGATGGCACATGAAATTGCCCATGTCAGTCAGCGACATTATAGTCGATCACAAGAAGCATTTAAGGGGCAAGGTCTGTTGGCATTGGCGGGGATTTTAGTGGGTGCTGCAATTGCTGCACAGACCAAATCGGATGCTGGTGCTGCGGTCATGTTAGGTACACAAGCTGCTTTGATGGATAATCAACTCACCTATAGTCGTAATCAGGAGCGGGAAGCAGATCGTATAGGTATGCAATATATGTATGCGGCGGGCTATAATCCACAAAGTATGGCTGATTTTTTTGAAACTATGAATCGTTCTACAAGTCGATTAAGCTATCTGCCTGATTTTTGGATGACGCATCCACTGACATCTGAGCGGATGAGTGAATCGCGCTTACGTGCCAATCAGTTTCCTAAAGTGAAGTCCAAATTGTACGATCCTGATTTTCAGATTTTAAAATGGTATACCTTGGTTGAAACCAATCAAGTCACAGAACAATTGTTGCAGATTCAAGTGAATCAAAATAACAAACCAGCTCAACTGGCAATGAGTGCTTTTTATAACAATCAGGGTGATTATGCCAAAGCGCAAACAATGCTTGATGGGGTAAAGACAACTTTCCCGAGCAATACTCTGATTAGCATCTTACAGGCTGATATTTATTTAAATCAAAATAAATTAGAGGATGCATATCAGTCCATTATTAATACCCAGCGCACCATGCCCGAAAATCGTCCTTTAGCATATAAACTCGCTGAAATCCTGATTCGACAAGGTAAAAGTGCCGAAGCACAGACACTAGTACAACGATTTATCAATACCAATAATAAAGACATCGAAGGATGGCGATTACTACAACAAGCTGCCAATGCAGATACCAAATCACCGCTAAGAACCGTCAATGTCTTGCGCTATCGAGCTGAAGTAGAATATTGGTCTGGTTATGAGGAAAATGCGATAAAGTCGATGTTACATGCGCAACGTTTAGCAAAAGGCAATAATGCCATGAGTGCCAAGATTGAAGATCGTTTAAAACAAATGCAGTCAGAGCGGTTATTGAAAATCTAATTTAAATACAACTTTGTTTGATCTAAAAGCATCTTTCTATATGAAATTTACGTTGCAAAAAATATTTTAGCTATTAAGCTAACATGAGAAGTATCATATTGATTATAGTTATGAAAAAGTTCACATTATTGTTAAGTTTAGTGATTTTGGGGCAGTCAATTTTTGCGGCACCGCCTGAACGTTATATACGCTCAGTTGAAAAAATTTCGAATACTTATAATACGGATATGCGTCATTTTTTACGCTCACTCAATCCACAACAGACGCAGTTTACTCCAACACAACAAACGCAATTTTGTGGCATTGTGAATCAATATGTGCAAGATTTATATCAGGTTAATGATCAATATCGATCAGACTTACCGCTTTCTTATGCGAAAATGACAAAACAGGATTTTATTAATCAAGTGATGGCATCAAAAGAAATGCAAATTTTAAAGAAATATAATATTCAGTGTCATTTGCAATAAATAAATACATTCAGAAAGAAATTTATAGTTGACTCATTTAATATGAATCTCATCAATCCATTCTAAAAATTGTATGTGAAGTAGAGAAGTGGCAAATCAAGCTAAATATCAATTAGCCTAGTTTTGCTTTAATTTTTGCAGATACTTGTGCAGGATCGGCACGTCCGGCTATGATCGGACGTAGAGAGTTCATCACCTTACCCATATCTTTCATGCTAGTAGCACCTTGAGCAGCAATCGTTTGCTCAATGAGAGAATCAAGCTCTTCCTCAGTCATAGCTTCTGGTAGAAATTGGGATAACACCTCAATTTCGGCTTGTTCTTTACTAGCTAAATCATCACGGCCTGCGCCTTCAAAGGCTTTGACCGATTCTTTACGCTGTTTAATTTGCTTTTCAATGACCGCAAGAACTTGCGAATCGTCAAGCTCTACGCGCTCATCGACTTCGATTTGCTTAATTGCTGCCTGTAAACCACGAATCACCGTTAACTTATTCATTTCTTTAGCACGCATAGTGGCTTTTAAAACTTCAGTTATTTGGTTCTTCAAAGTAGTCATTTAATTATCCAGACAGTCAATCACAAATTAATTAGTAAAGGCGAGTAGTACGTACAGATTCGCGTGCCAATTTCTTTTGGTAACGCTTAACAGCAGCAGCTTTTTTACGCTTACGTTCTTGAGTCGGTTTTTCATAGAACTCGCGCTTACGAACGTCAGCTAAAACACCAGCTTTTTCGCATGAACGTTTGAAACGACGGATTGCTACGTCAACTGGTTCGCCTTCTTTCAACTTAACTTGTGGCATGTAAAATCCTCTAGATTATGGATAACATCGAGCGCAGGATTGCCTCGATGACAAGTGAAGGTCAGTATTTTACTCATTTACAACTGATATCACAAGTCTATAATAGCGTTGGCAGAATTTTAGTCGTAAAAATATAGGCATTTTAATGATTGTTTTAGGCTTGGAAACCTCTTGTGACGAAACTGGCTTGGCGATTTACGATAGCGAGCAAGGACTGCGTGGACAGGTGCTTTACAGTCAAATCAAACTCCATGCGGAATATGGTGGTGTGGTGCCAGAACTTGCCTCACGTGATCATGTACGTAAACTTATTCCATTATTGAACGAACTGCTTGCGCAAAGTCAAATCGATAAAAAAGACATTGATGCAGTCGCCTATACCCGTGGTCCAGGTTTAATGGGTGCGCTGATGACAGGTGCATTGTTTGGACGAACATTGGCGTTGGCATTGAATAAACCTGCGATAGGTGTGCATCACATGGAAGGGCATATGCTTGCGCCATTATTGTCTACTACACCGCCAGCGTTTCCTTTTGTGGCACTACTTGTATCTGGTGGACATACGCAGCTAATGGCGGCTTATGGCATTGGTCAGTACGAACTACTTGGTGAATCTATTGATGATGCAGCAGGTGAAGCATTTGATAAAGTCGCAAAAATGATGGAGTTACCTTATCCCGGTGGGCCAAATATTGCAAAATTAGCCTTACAGGGAGATGCTCAAGCTTTTGATTTTCCGCGCCCCATGTTACATCAGGGATTGGACTTTTCATTTAGCGGTTTAAAAACAGCGGTTTCAGTTCAGCTAAAAAAATTGGGCGAAGAAAATCGTGATGCAGATATTGCGGCATCCTTTCAAGAAGCGATCGTGGATACTCTGGTTAAAAAATCCGTCAAAGCTTTAAAACAAACGGGATTAAAACGATTGGTCATTGCAGGTGGAGTGAGTGCCAATCTGCGCTTACGTGAACAATTAGAAACGTCTTTGCAAAAGATTAAAGCCCAAGTCTATTATGCAGAACCCGCTTTATGTACCGATAATGGCGCCATGATCGCTTTTGCAGGGTATGAGCGTTTAAAAGCTGGACAACACGATGGGCTTGAAGTGACCACAACACCAAGATGGCCGATGACTGAGCTTAAAAATCCGAATGCAGTATAAGCACAGAAAAAGCATTTAAAAATAAAAGGGCACAATCTATGGACTGTACCCTTTTATTTTTTTGTAGCGAAGTATTAGAAGTTATATTCCATACCTACGCCAACAACAGTTTTCTTGTCATCATCAGATAACCAGTCACGTTTTTGTTGCGCCAATACGCCATAAAAACGAGCTTGTTTATTGAAGTTATAATCTACGCCTAAGCCATATTGAGAAATTTTACGATCTGAGCGATTGTCGACAGAGGTATTTGATTCAATATATTCACCTTTGATTTTCCAAGGTGTAGAAGCAATTGCGTAAGCAGCGGTTAAACCCCATGCATCTTCTTCAAGACCTTTATACGACGTTACAGTTGTACCACTTGTGGTCGATACTGTGTCATCAGTAGGTTGAGCATTTTGCCATAAAGCACCGAATACTAAACCATCGACACCTGCTTTTGCCAAATCAATAGAACCTGTTACACGAACAGCGTCTGAATAGATCCCAGAAAGACTGTAGGCATTATATTTACCAGCTAATCCAAAATTACCCGCAATACCAGCAGCCAAGCCATAATCTTTATTTTCGTAAGTTAAAGAAGTTGAGATTCCATCTCCAAAGCCATCACGCTTACCTTCTTTACCCAAGCTCGTATTATCAGTTTTGGTATCTTCGCCTTGTTGCGCCATGATATTGAACTGTAAGCCTGGAATAATCAGCTCTTTATCTGTTTCAAAGCCAATCGCGTTATTTGAACGCTCTTCACCATGAAGAACAGAAGTCATATCCAAGATCGTGTGATCGTTGAAGATATCCTGATTGTTACCCGCATTTGTTTTAAAATAAGTATCGTAACGACCCGCTTTTAAAGTCCCGATTTTATTGAATTTTAAACCTAAAAAGCGGTTACGCATACTTAAGTCAGTATCTGAACCTGAACCATCTGTAGAGATTGCCCATTCAGCCAAGTATACAACAGATACTTTGTCTGTTAATTTTTCTTCACCTTTTACCCCGATACGTGAAGCATTTGAATTAAGTGCAGTGACATCATTTCCTGCAAAATCACTGTTATCAACTTGGTCTAAGGTAACATTAAGTTTACCGTACAAAGTTGGCGCTGCTTGCGCTGCGGTGATGCTAAGCGTTGATACTGCGGCAGCGATAAGCAATTTTTTCATTGAGATTTCTCCAAAACACAAGTTCAGTGGCATATGCCCAAATTCACTATTTTTTTAAAGTTTGCTTATGTACAAAAAATTACAGAAGCTCACCAACTTGCTAAGCAGTATCTTTAAACTTTGTTACAAATGGGTGAAAAATACGTGACAGTTTGATGACAGGTGATGGATTGAAATTTATTTTAATATTTGATTTTATTATTTTTATATAAAAAAAGGAGCCTAAGCTCCATTTTTATAAACGTTAATTTTACTCAAAGTTTAGCTTTTATCTTTTCTGCAAGGGTTTTAATTTTTTCCTGATCACCCATTTGTGCAGCATGACGACCCAATTGATGAATAGAGCTAGGAATCAGATGGAAATGCACATGTGGAACGGTTTGACCCGCAGATTCACCAGACAGTTGCATTAAAACAATACCTTTGGCATCCAGTGCTTTTTCAATAGCTTGAGCAACTTTTTGTACGACTTGAATGGTATAAGCCGCTGCTTCAGGGGGTAAATCAAGTAAAGTCACCGCAGGAGTTTTAGGGATGACCAAAGCATGACCATCCGCCTGAGGCATAATGTCCATAAATGCAAGTACCTGATCATCTTCATATAACTTGATTGCTGGAAGTTCACCGCGAATGATTCTGGCAAAAATATTCTGCTCATCGTAGGTCATATTATTATCCTTCAAACCTCTGAATACGTTTTGATCTTTGATTTCTTTCACAAGCCCTTTATTCCTTTTTTTGAAAAGAATAAAGAGTGCTAATCAGTGATCAAAGAAATTTATTATTTACAGTTTAGCTCTTTCTGACGCTGTTCAATCTGGTCAAGACGTTGTTGTTCTTTATCAGAAAACTTGGGCTTGGTAGTGTGACAGTTTTCATTTCCATATTTAGCTTTGGCTTCTGGATCTTTAAAACAAAAACCTTTTGATGCATAGATGAGGTTAGAGTCATCCTGAAGTTTTTTGCATTCTTGGTCGGATGTTGCAGCGTGCACTGAGACACCTGCAAGGGTCATCATTCCAGTAAAAAGTGCAACAGCGAACTTATTCATGAGGGTATCCTCTTTTCATCGGTGTAAATGTAACGACCTATGTCTAAATATAGGGGCTTTACAGGAAAAAGCAATGTTGAATCATTACTCTAGTGTAATTTTACTCCACGATTCATACATTTTTATGGCAGCCGAGAAGTCGCTATTTTCTTCGGAAGTAAGACTGGCAGCTTGTATTAGACTCTGGACTAAAGCAATCACAGGCGCTGGTAAGTTGGCATCACGAACCAGCTCCAGTGCAATACCTGTATCTTTAGCGAGTAGTGGCAATCCAAAAGTCACAGGAAAACTACGATTCAAAATACGTTGTGGCAATACAGTTTCGGTCACACCACTTTTCCCGCTAGATGCGTTAATGCAGTCCAAAGCTTCTGTCAGATTGACACCATGCGCTTTCAGTGTGGTAAAGCCCTCAGCAACAGACCATAGATTAACTGCGAGTAACATGTTGTTGACCGCTTTTACCGCAAAACCTGCGCCTGATGTGCCGACATGTTTAATCAGTTTTCCAAATGCCTGAATAGCGGGTAACGCACGTTCAAAAGCAGCCTGATCTCCACCCACCATGACGGTTAATGTTGCATTATCTGCACCAATGGTTTGGCCGCTGACAGGCGCATCTAAAAAATCAACATTTTCAGTTTTGAGTTGTGTTGCGAGTTTACGAGCTGAATCAGGTACACCACTGGTACAGTCGACCCAAATGCTGCCTGATTTTAATTGGACACTATTAATCAAATGTTCGACATCAGCACTGGTCGGTAAACATGAAAAAATGATGTCTGCCTGTACAGCCTGAGCTAAATCAACCGCTTGGGTTCCGTATGCAGTTGCATGTTGTTTGGCTTTGTCCATATTTCGATTCCAGACATACACAGTATCGAAATGTTTGGGTAAATGCGATGCCATACGGTAACCCATCGCGCCAAGACCAATAAATGCAACTGATTGAACCATAATCTACTCTTTTGTTATCTGCGTCGAACGTTGTGTGAGCCAATCTTTAAATATGGGCCAAAACTCATCGGAACTGGCCTGACTGGACATGAGCCCTAAATGCCCACCGGGAATTAGAGTAAACGTGACATCACTACTATTTGTCAATTGGGTGAGGGGTTTTACCGCATCTGCTGTAACCAATTGATCACTACGACCTGCACCCACCAACAATGATGATCGAATATTTTTTAATTCAATAACTTGATCTTTAAGATGAATAATGCCTTTTTTAAGAGGATTTTGTAGCCAGACATTAAATAACATGTCCTGATTAATTCCACCTGGATAATCGATCATATTATTTAAAAAATTACCGAGTGTGGCATGTTCCTGCACCAGTTTTTTATTTTCAAGGTTTTTTAAAAGTTGTATATGACCATCAATCCAGCCTTTCGGATCAAGAATTTTAAAACCCAACGCATTTAAAATTCCTGGGGTGTGAATTAAGCGTTTGGGTAGTCCGTTATAAATTCGTTGCTGTAATTTTTTATGTCGATCGATAGTTTTGTGCATAAATTGATAAAGTTTGCCAATGCGTCCAGATGCATAACTATCAATTGGGCTTCCTAAAACAATCAAATTCTTAACGTAATTTGGCTGATTGAGCGCACTGTATAACAACACAAAAATACCAGCCATACTCCAGCCATGTAGTGAAATTTCATCACTTTGAGAATGTTCACGGATGACTTGAATATATTCAGGCAGTGCTTTACTGACAAAAGATAAAAAATTGAGATGGCGATCTTGATAAGTTAAACGCCCCCAATCTACCAGATAGACATCAAAACCATGATTTTGAAAGTATTGAATGAGTGAGCGATAGGGATAAAGATCATAAATCGCCATGTTAATCGCCAAAGGTGCAACAAAAACTAAGGGTTCTTTATAAGATTTGTCGGCTGCTGCATAATAACGAACTCGCGTCTGCCCAAACTCTGCAATCACTTGATAGGGTGTTGTTTGTGATAAAACCAGAGATTCTTCATGAAAAAGACGCGCTGAAAGATGTTTAAGTTTGATTTGCTGATGATGGATAAGTGATTTGAATGATTCCATTCGTTGCATATTTCTCAGATCCAAAAAAGTTTGGATGAAGTCTAAGCGATAATTTGATCTTTTACCTTGACCTTAAATACCGTAGAAGCTCAAAATGTTGGCAGTTTTTCCACATGAGCGGTCTTTAGACTGAGAACTAAGCAATGCATAGACAAAACGATGAATTAGAATACCAGTTAGATACTCTTGCAATCCGTACAGGGCATACCCGTAGTTTTGAAGGTGAACATGCTGAACCTATTTTTCTGACCTCGTCTTTCGTATATGAAAATGCAGCAGAAGCGGCTGCCAAGTTTTCTGGCGAAGTGGCGGGAAATATCTATTCTCGTTTTACCAACCCAACCGTGGCCATGTTTGAAAAACGTCTTGCTGCAATGGATGGAGCTGAACGTGCAGTTGCGACGAGTTCTGGTATGGGTGCCATTTTATCTGTTTGCATGGCTTTCTTAAAAGCAGGGGATCATGTCATTTGTTCTCGTGCCGTTTTTGGCTCAATCGTGGCATTATTTGAAAAATATATCGCAAAGTTTGGTGTTGATGTCACCTTTGTCGATTTAAATGATCTGGATGCATGGAAAAATGCAATGCGCCCAGAAACCAAAATTTTGTTTATCGAGTCGCCATCCAACCCTTTGGCTGAAATTGCTGATATTCCAGCTCTGGCCGACATTGCACATGCTCAAAATGCAATGTTAGTAGTGGATAACAGTTTTTGTACGCCTGTTTTACAGCAACCTTTAAAATTGGGTGCAGATTTGGTGGTTTATTCAGCCACTAAATATCTGGATGGACAGGGTCGAGCTTTAGGTGGCGCAGTGACAGGCAACCATAAGTTACTCGAAGAAGTATTTGGTGTGGTGCGTACACTGGGCCCATCGATGAGTCCATTTAATGCTTGGGTGTTCTTAAAAGGTCTGGAAACTTTACGTTTAAGAATGAAAGCGCACTGTGAAAATGCGCAACAGCTTGCTGAATGGCTTAATCAGCACGACAAAGTTGAAAAAGTGTATTATGCGGGTTTGCCTGAACATATTGGTCATGAGCGTGCAGCCAAACAACAAAATGGCTTTGGTGGTATTGTCTCTTTCGTAGTAAAAGGCGGTCGTGAAGACGCGTGGAAAGTCATCGATAATACTCAGTTTATCTCGATTACAGGTAATCTTGGCGATGTAAAATCAACAATTACCCATCCTGCCACGACGACTCATGGTAAATTGTCACCTGAAGCAAAGCAGGCAGCAGGCATACAGGAAGGCTTAATTCGAGTTTCTGTAGGAATTGAAGATATTTCAGATATTATTCGCGATATTGAACGTGGTTTAGCTTTAATTTGAACTTATTAGTTTTAAATCTTTTGGAGAAAAATTTATGAACATTAATATGCTCATGCAGCAAGCACAACGCATGCAAAAAGATATGGAAGCCAATGCCAAAAAGGCAAAAGAAGAGTTGGCTAATACTGAGGTTAAAGCAGAAGCAGGCGGCGGGTTGGTTAAAGTGACCATGACAGGTCGCTTTGTGGTTAAACGTGTCGAAATCAGTCCTGATTTACTTCAAGACGAACCAGATATGATTGAAGACTTAATTGCTGCCGCAGTAAATGATGCCGTTCGTCAGGCAGAACTGGTTGCGGATGAAAAAATGAAAAGTGCAAACTCAGGCATGGGTTTACCTCCTGGCTTAGCAGGTATGTTCTAAGCAGATTTTATCAGAGGAATATCTGTGTTTAGTGATCGATTTGAACAACTTGTTCAAGCATTACGAGTTTTACCCAGCGTTGGACCGAAATCGGCTCAACGTATGGCATTACATTTACTGATGAAAAATCGTGAAGGTGCTTTTGGTTTGGCACATGCTTTACATGAAGCCTCCTCGCATATTCATGAATGTAAAATATGTCATTCTCTGACTGAAAATGAAATTTGTGATATTTGCCTTTCCAATGATCGGGATCAGCAGCTTCTTTGTGTGGTTGAATCTCCAGCCGATGTCATGGCGATTGAGCAAAGCGGTAGTTTCCGTGGGAAATACCATGTATTGGGTGGACATTTATCTCCACTTGATGGCATTGGTCCCGAAGAAATCGGCATTCCTTATCTGATCCAGCGTCTAAGCGAAGGGCAGATTGAAGAGGTGATTTTGGCGACCAATGCGACTGTAGAAGGTCAGGCAACCGCGCATTATCTGGTAGAAGCTACCAAGCACTTACCACTGAATATGACGCGTATTGCTCAAGGCGTACCGCAAGGTGGTGAACTTGAATATGTCGATAGCCATACTTTAAGTCAGGCCGTTCATAATCGTATGCGTATGAAATGAGGCATTCTTGTTTCATACTTTTAGCTTTTAAGTTCAAATTAAACCAGACTCTGGATTGATTCTTCATGTTGTAAAGCGATACAAAACTGAAATTTATTTGAGAGAGAAAGGGCTTAAAAAGTTAATTAAAAAATATAATGATAATTTCGTTCAAAAAATAAAGCATTAATAACGTTTTGGCTAGAATATTCTCAAATTGTAGTGTTATATATACAGACGCAGTTAACTGCGCTAGTTGTTAAATCGAGAAAACATGTTTCATTTTATTCAGCAGCAAGATGATTTTGCTCACGTTCTTCAGCAAATGGATCAATATCCAGAGTATGCTTTGGACACCGAATTTATTAAAGTTGATACGCTTTGGCCAAAGTTGGGTGTATTCCAGATTAATGTGAATGAGCAAATCTATTTACTCGATGGTGCTGCTCTGGATTTAACGCCTTTTTGGAATAAACTCTATCTTGCCAAGCAAAATATTTTCCATGCTTGTGGTGAAGATATTGATCTGATTTATCATTATGCTCAGCAAGATGTGTTGGAAAATGTATTTGATACACAAGTTGCTTTGTCATTTTTAGGGCATGGTTTACAGGTCAGCTATCAAAATGCCCTGAAATTAATTTTAGATATTGAAATTGACAAAGATCAGACTCGTTCAGACTGGTTGGCACGGCCTTTAACGACTGAACAACTCAATTATGCAGCCAATGATGTCATTTATTTGTTTCAGCTTTCAGATCAGCTTAAAGCGCAATTACAACAAAAAAATAAATATGATTTTGTACTCGAAGATTGTCAAAGTCTAACCAAAGAAATTGCCAGAGAAACGCCTGTTCATCTGCTTTATACTGATATTGGAAATTATCGTCACTCACGTAAGCAGCTTATGCAATTACAGCAACTTAGTGTCTGGCGTGAACAACTGATTAAAGCTTTGAATCAGCCGCGTAGTTTTATTTTAAAAAATTCAAGCATGATTGATTTGGTAGAAAAAAATCCCAAAAATAATTTCCAATTATCCCATATTAAAGATATTCGCCCAAATATTATTCGGGAACATGGCAAAACGATTCTGGATTTGCTTAAATTTTTGCCACCAGAAAATGAATGGCCATTACGTTTGGCACGACCCATTAAACAATGTTCAGAACATGTCAGCATGAAAATGCAACAATTGATTCAAAATGTGGTGGATACGACCGAAATTCCCAAAGAAGTTCTACTGCGTAAAAAGTGGATGAATGCACTGTATCAACACGTTGTTTTTCATGGTGATGAGCAAGATTTACCAGAATATTTACTCGGCTGGCGTTATCAACGGTTAACCCAACCCCTGATCCAGATTCTACGTGAAGATGAAGATTTTTTAATGACCCAAATGCAGGTGGCGCGATAAGTCTTGAGAGCCAAATGATCTTTCAGGACGACTGTTGGGTTACGATTCGCTAATGTCACCACCGAATTTTTGATGTATGCTTTTTAGCAAGTGATGAGAGTTTAGTAAAATATGCACTGTGATATTTATAGATCGAGCAAAAAAGATGAAATGTACATTTATATTGCTCGTCCAGACTATCCAAATGATGAGGTCGAAGGAAAAGATCCTTTAGAAAATGTTCCTGAAACGATTCGACAGGCTTTTGGCCGACCAACATTTGTCATGCATCTTGAACTTTCTCAGTCACGAAAACTGGCGCGTGTCAACGTGTTACATGTGATGGATTCACTACAAACCACTGGCTTTTTTATTCAAATGCCACCAGAAGGATTTATCAATCCAACCGATGAACCAGAGGGGTTAAGAGGTGCTTGATCAACTCAGTGCAATATGGAACGGCCTGTTGTCCTCACTTGATTCAGTTCCAGAAGATAGTATTGCTGTGACAGTCTATGTCGTGGGAACCATTATTGTCTTATGGTGTTGGTATGGTGTGGCAAAACGACTTCCTCATCTCTTGGGTGGAATTAGTTGGATCGTTCTGTTTGCAATTTTAGCGACACCGACTGTTTCCGATGGTGCAAATGCAGAAATCGCACCTGCTATTTTTGGGGTGTTATTTGGTGTTTTAACCAAAGAGCAAGCACTGGTATGGGCGAATGTATCGCTTATTCTTTTGGTCACTGGGGTGGGGTTAATTATCGGTTATTCGTGGTCGAAATATCGCATGAACAAAGTGGCTTCTGATGAAAGTCGCGCGTCCATTTAAGTAAAAAAATAAAGGTTATAAGATGGCTGTTGATTCACAACATTTCTCGGGTACAGATCAGTACATCGCAACGGATAGCTTAAAACTTGCTGTTAAAGCTGCACGTGCGCTACAAAAACCATTATTGGTCAAAGGTGAGCCGGGTACAGGTAAAACACTACTTGCAGAACAAGTCGCTGAAAGTTTGGGTTTAAAACTGATTACATGGCACATTAAGTCCACGACCAAAGCGCAACAGGGTTTATATGAATACGATGCTGTATCGCGTTTACGTGATAGCCAGTTAGGTGATGATCGGGTTTATGATATTAAAAACTATATTAAACCTGGGAAATTGTGGGAAGCGTTTACCAGTGAAGAGCGCTGTGTTTTATTGATTGATGAAATTGATAAAGCAGATATCGAGTTTCCAAATGACTTGTTACATGAACTAGATAAAATGTCGTTTTATGTTTATGAAACAGGGGAAACGATTACCGCTATTCAGCGCCCGATTGTGATCATTACTTCAAATAATGAAAAAGAATTGCCAGATGCATTTTTGCGTCGTTGTTTCTTTCATTATATTGAGTTTCCTGATGAAGCGACCATGCGTGAAATTATTGCGGTACATTTTCCAAAAATTTCAACGACACTGGTGAGTGAAGCATTACAAATTTTCTTTAAATTACGTCAGGTACCAAATTTAAAAAAACCGCCATCGACATCTGAATTGATTGATTGGTTAAGTTTGCTGATGGCCGATGATATGCCAGAAGATGTGCTGCGCAATCACGACAAATCTAAAGCCATTCCGCCGCTGTATGGTGCATTGATTAAAAATGAACAAGATGTACAACTGTTAGAACGACTCGCCTTTATGTCACGTCGTTAAGGGTGGTCGCTTATGTTTGTGCGGCTGTTTTATACCCTCAGAAAATATGGCGTTCCTGTTACGACGCGTGAACTCATTGATTTAAATCAGGCTGTCGCTGAAGGACTGGTCTTTGCAGATCAGAATGAATTTTATCAACTTGCTAAAACCATTTTGGTCAAAGATGAGCGTTTCTTTGATAAATTCGATCGTGCGATTAAGGATTATTTTGACGGGATAGAAACCTTCGATCTGGATGAATTACTGAAGCAAGTCCAAAAGATCCCCAAAGAATGGCTGGATTTGGAGCTACTGGAGAAACATTTAACTCCTGAACAAAGAGCTGCGCTACAAAAAGCAGGTTCTTTGGAAGAACTGATGAAAATGCTGGAAGAACGTTTACGTGAACAGCATAAAAAACATCAGGGTGGCAATCGAATGATCGGTACAGGTGGTACATCGCCTTTTGGTGCGTTTGGGGATCATCCTGAAGGCGTGCGGATTGGTGGACCTGGCCGAAAACGTTCAGCAGTTAAAGTCTGGGAACAACGGAAATATCAAAATCTGGACGATGAACAGATTTTGGGAACACGTCAGATGCAACTGGCTTTACGCCGTTTACGCAAATTTGCACGTCAAGGTGCAGCGGAAGAACTTGATGTTGATGGTACAATCCGTGAAACTGCAAAGCAGGGCATATTGGATGTACAATTAGTTCCTGAAAGACGTAACCGTGTTAAAGTGCTGATGCTTTTCGATGTTGGCGGCTCGATGGACTCTTATATCGCACAATGTGAAAAACTTTTTAGTGCTGCCAAAACTGAATTTAAAACACTGGAATACTTCTATTTTCATAACTGCCTGTACGATTATGTTTGGAAAGATAATCATCGTCGACAAGCAAGCCGTTTGGAAACATGGGATCTATTTCATAAATATGGACGCGATTACCGTGTGATTGTGGTTGGTGATGCGAGTATGGCACCTTATGAACTACGTTCGGCAGGTGGTTCAGTTGAATATATGAATGATGAAGCAGGCGAGGTTTGGTTGCGTCGTTTGCGCCAGCATTTTGATAAGATTGCATGGCTAAATCCAGAAGAAGAAAATTATTGGCATTACACGCAAACTATCAGCTTAATTAAGCAAATCTTTGAAGATCATATGTATCCTATGACTTTAAAAGGTGTTGAAGATCTAACGCGTTATTTATCGCGTTAAAACTAACTGGGTTGGTGGTGCATATTAAAATGGATGATTGCAATATTATTGTGTGAACTTTAGGCTGATATTTTATTTTTAGTGGTTCAAACAAAAATGCCTGATGAATTTCATTGGGCATTTCATCGTTTAAAATCAGAGGATATCGATTAAAATCAGAGGATATCGATGCAACTTCTCAGTCTCTACAAACTCTGTGCTCAGATATGAATAATTTTCTGTGCTTTACAATGCATTACTGAATACTTTCAAAGTAGGCTTTAATTTTAGAGTATTGCTTGAGCAGTTGTTATTATTATGCTTTTCAAGTTTAGATAAAATCAGATTTATTTAGAAATTAATGAACAATAAAAAAAGAGCATGCGAAGGCATGCTCCTTTTTCTTACAAAAATTACTCAGATACGATAGTAACGAGAACTTCTGCAACAACATCATGATGCAATTGGATTGCGATGTTGAATTCACCAGTGTGACGAAGCGCACCATTCGGTAAACGAACTTCTGCACGGTCTACAGTAAGACCAGCATTCGTTAATGCGTCAGCGATGTCACGAGTACCGATAGAACCAAATAGTTTACCTTCATCACCCGCTTTCGCAGTAATGACGATATTCACTTCGTTCAATTGATCAGCACGTGATTGAGCAGCAGCTAATACTTCAGCTTCTTGCTTCTCAAGTTCAGCGCGACGAGCTTCGAAAGCAGCAGTGTTTGCTTCAGTAGCAGCAACAGCTTTACCCTGAGGGATCAAGTAGTTACGGCCAAAACCAGCTTTAACTGATACTTTGTCACCAAGTTTACCTAGGTTCTTAATGCGTTGTAATAAGATAACGTCCACAGCTCACCTCACTTATGGTTGTCAGTGTACGGAATCAAAGCCAAGTAACGAGCTTGTTTAATCGCAAGCGCTAATTGACGTTGATAACGAGCTTTAGTACCAGTGATACGGCTAGGAACAATCTTGCCGTTTTCAGTGATGTACTGTTTTAAAGTGTCGATATCTTTGTAGTCGATGTACACAACATTCTCAGCTGTAAAGCGGCAGAACTTGCGACGACGGTAAAAACGTGCCATTGATGTTCTCCTTAAGCTTCTTCAGCAGATTCGTGTGATTGCTGTGCTTCTTCACGTTGAGCTTTACGCGCACGTTTTTCTTCAGCACTTTTAGCAAGTAACGATTCTTCAGTGATTGCGTGTTCACGACGAATGATGATGTTACGAATGATTGCGTCGTTATAACGGAACAATTCTTCTAATTCATCAAGAGTCGTTTGACCACATTCAACATTCATAAGAATGTAGTGTGCTTTGTGAATTTTGTTAATTGGGTAAGCCAATTGACGACGGCCCCAATCTTCTAAACGGTGAATTTGACCATCAGCTTCTTTGATCTGAGAGATATAGCGTTCAACCATACCTACTACTTGATCGCTTTGGTCTGGATGTACCAAAAGTACGATTTCGTAATGACGCATTGTCAGCTCCTTACGGTTTGGACAGCCCCTAACATAAAAATTAGAAGCAAGGAGTCATAACTGGAATAATGAATTCAAGTTAAGCCGCATAAATTGCGAAGGGTGAATTATATAGAAAAGTGCAAATAAAAACAAATGGTTTTCAGTGCAAATCAGGATAAATAGAAATCTTCCTCTCTATTAAAAGAGAGGAAGATGTGGCGCAGGTGAATGGTAAGTAAAGCTAAAACTTACACTGAGTAAGGTAATTAAGATTACCGAATACAGGAAAAAGCGTTTTGCCCAAATCTGATCATTTTCAGCTTTAAAACCAATGAGTGATAAATAAAGCCAATATGCAGTTAATGCATTAAACGTGATGAGAAAAAAGACATTGGTATAACCAAAACAGTAAAGCCCATTGAGAACTGCCGCAAAAAGTACAATGTAAATGACACATTCAACTTTGGTTCTAAAAATAGAGCGCGCTACTGGTAAAATTGGGATACCTGCATTTTTGTAATCATCAAAGCGGTAAATCGCAATTGCCCAAGAGTGGGGCATCTGCCAAAGACCATAAGCTAAGAAGATCAGTAAAGCCGCTACATCAAATTCATTGGTGACGGCAACATAACCAATGACAGGAGGGCTCGCTCCAGAAATACTACCAATCACGGTTTGATGAATCGTGGTACGTTTAGACCAGAGGCTATAAAAGCCCACATAGACAACAAAACCAATTACAGCAAATAAGAATGAATAAGGATTCACTCCAAACCATAAAATGCTAAAACCAATTACTCCAAGCACACTGGCATAGACAAGTGCAACGGATGGAGAAATCGTTTTTTTAACTAAGGCACGATTTTGAGTTCGTTGCATTTTGTGGTCAATGTCTTGATCAATTACATTATTGATGACACAACCTGAGGCTACAACAAGCGTTGTACCTAAGAGGGTGAGGATGAGTAAGAGGAAATCTACATGTCCTTGGGCGGCTAAGAAAAAGCCGCCCAAGGTGGTAATGAAATTACCAAACAGAATTCCTGGTTTAGTCAGGAATAAATATTTTTTCAACATGACAAACAGTTTAGAGCATCATATTGAAGTGTAGATAGTTCATGATCCATACAGAACCGATCAAAAGAACGGCAATACATAGAATAGTATAAATGAATGCAATCAAATTCCAGCGTTGTTCAGAAGATGTATTCATGTGTAAGAAAAACACAAGTTGTACAAGTACCTGAGCAACTGCTGTAATTCCGATAACGGTCATTAATAGACCGCGGGAAAATCCACCTGCCATCACCATCCCAAATGGGATGATGGTGAGCAGAACAGATAAAATAAACCCTACAGTGTACTGTTTAACGTTACCGTGAGATGCACCAGCAGCATTATGATCGTGACTACTCATTAGAGAACTCCCATCAAGTAAACGACGCTGAATACACAGATCCATACGATGTCAAGGAAGTGCCAGAATAAACTTAGGCAAGCAAGACGACGTGTATTTGGTAATGTCAGACCTTTGGTTTTGATCTGATACATTAATACAATCATCCAGACCAAACCAGAAGTCACGTGAATACCGTGCGTACCAACCAGTGTAAAGAATGCTGATAGGAAAGCACTTGTGCTTGGACCATGTCCTTCGTGAACTAAATGATGAAATTCATAAAGTTCCATACCAATGAACGATGCACCAAAGATAAAGGTGATAAGTAACCACATAATCACTTGGTTAACGTTCTTTTTGTACGAAGCCAGAACTGCAAAACCGAAAGTGACAGATGAGATCAAGAGAGCAAAGGTTTCAGTTAAAACAAAACCTAAAGACTCACCAAATAGCTCATGTGCACTTGGTGTACCTGGTGGAACATGGCTGCTCAAAACAGCGAACGCGATGAAGAGTGTACCGAATAAAATCAAGTCACTCATCAAGTATGTCCAGAAACCAAAGACCGTTAAGTCGGTATCATCATGTTCATGATGACCGTCATGGCCATGGTTGTCGTGATGAAGTACTTCAGCCATATCCTTAGTCCTTCTTCAAGTGTTTTTCAAGTAATGCATAGCGTTCATTTTCAATGCGCTCAACTTCAGCAGCTGGTACATAGTAATCCACTTCTTTAGTGAATGAACTACGAATAAAGCTGATAATAGCCGCAATGAAACTTACTGCAACGAGCCACCAAATGTGCCAGATCAATGCGAAGCCCATCAATGTAATAAACATTGCAATGATGAAACCAGCTGCACGATCAGTTGGCATATGAATGTCTTCATATTTGGCAGGACGTGCATACGCAACACCATTTTCTTTGTCAGTCCAGAAACGGTCTACACCATTTGCTTCAGGAACTTGTGCAAAGTTATAAAATGGAGCAGGAGATGAAGTCGACCATTCAAGAGTACGACTGTCCCATGGATCGCCTGTGTAATCCATGTTTTGATGACGTTGTAGGAAACCTACAATAATTTGCATCAAGAAACACGCAATACCAATCGCAACCAACACAGCACCAAATAATGCAATCGCTAGATATGGATCCCATTCAGGGTTGTCATAGGTATTCAAACGACGTGTCATACCCATGAAACCAAGGATATAAAGTGGCATGAATGCAAAATAGAAACCAAAGAACCAGAACCAGAATGCAGCTTTGCCCCAAGCTTCATTTAACTTCCAGCCAAACATTTTTGGCCAATAGAAAATGATACCAGCGAACATACCAAATACCACACCACCAATAATCACGTTATGGAAGTGAGCGATCAGGAACAGTGAGTTGTGTACAAGGAAATCCGCAGGTGGAACTGCCATTAATACACCAGTCAAACCACCGATACCAAAGGTCACAAGGAAGCCAAGTGTCCAGAGCATTGGTGTATCGAAAGAAATACGTCCTTTGTACATGGTAAATAACCAAGAGAAGATTTTAACCCCTGTAGGGATTGCAATAATCATGGTCATAATACCGAAGAATGCATTAACGTTTGCACCCGCACCCATGGTAAAGAAGTGATGTAACCATACAACGAATGCCAATACAGTAATGGCGATTGTTGCATATACCATTGATTTATAACCAAACAATGCTTTGCGTGAGAATGTCGCAACAATCTCTGAATACAAACCAAATGCTGGCAATACCAAGATATATACTTCTGGATGACCCCAAGTCCAAATCAAGTTCACATATAGCATTGGGCTACCGCCAAGCTCATTGGTGAAGAAATGGAAACCGAAATAACGGTCAAGGGTAAGCATGGCAAGTGTTGCTGTAAGTACAGGGAATGATGCGATGATCAGAACAGCTGTACACAATGATGTCCAAGTAAAAATTGGCATGTCCATCAGTTTCATGCCAGGTGCACGCATTTTAATGATGGTCACAAAGAAGTTAACACCAGATAAAAGCGTACCAAGACCAGAAACCTGAAGTGCCCAAATATAGTAGTCAACACCAACACCAGGAGAATACTGAATGCCAGAAAGAGGAGGATAAGCCATCCAACCTGTCGCAGCAAATTCACCCAGTACAAGCGAAGCCATCATTAGACCAGCAGCACCAGCAAACAACCAGAAACTTAAAGAGTTAAGTAATGGGAATGCAACATCACGCGCACCAATTTGTAGAGGCACAGAAATGTTCATCATACCTACAACAAGACCCATCGCTACGAAGAAGATCATGATTACGCCATGCGCAGTAAAGATCTGGTCGTAGTGGTCTGGATGTAGATAACCTTCACCGCCACCTTTAGCAAGGAACAGTTGAAGACGCATCATGATCGCATCAGCAAAGCCACGCAATAACATGACCACAGACACAAGGATATACATGATACCAATTTTCTTATGGTCTACAGATGTAAACCATTCTTTCCAGAGATATCCCCATTTTTTGAAATAGGTGATACCGCCTAGAACAGCAATTGCACCAATAGCCATTAAGACCATTGTCACTAGTACAATTGGCTCTTTAGGGATAGAGTCCCATCCGAGTTTACCTAATAACAACATGGCTTATTCCTCTACAGAAGCAGTTGCATGTGCATTAGCATCATGAGCTTGCGAACCATGTTCAGCATTTGCTGAATGGTCTGTACCGTGATAGTTGCTCATATATCTGTTAATGACAGTTTCAAACAAGTTTGGTTCAACTGAAGAATAGTAAGTCACTGGGTGTGGCTTATTCGGGAACGGCTTCATTGCTTCAGCTTTTTCTAAGGCTTCTGTATCACCAGCAGCCTCGGCACGATGTACCAGTGCTTCAATCTGATGTTTAGAACGATCCCCATCTTTCAGTGTCGCAAGTTCAGCTTGATCAAGCGTCGCTTTCTGAATAGCTTCAGCATTAATGCTTGTACCTTTACCAGCTTTAACAGCTTCTACCCATTGAGCAAATTGAGTTTCAGTTACACTATGAGCTTTAAAGCGCATTTGTGAGAAACCATAGCCTGAGTAGTTAGACGAGAAACCACGATATTCGCCAGTTTCATTCGCTAATAAATGGAGATGAGTTTGCATACCCGCCATTGCATAAATTTGGCCACCTAACGCAGGAATGAAGAATGAGTTCATTGTAAAGTTAGATGTAATTTTAAAGCTTAATGGTGTTTTCTCTGGGAAACGTACTTCATTTACTGTCGCAATATTTTGTTCAGGATAAATAAAGATCCATTTAAACTGTTCAGCAATAACTTGAATGGTTAAAGGGGCTTTATCTGAATCTAGCGGACGGTAAGGGTCGTACTTGTGGGAACCCCACCAAGTTAACCAAGCTAAAATACCAATAATAATGACAGGAATACCCCAGACTACAATTTCAATTGCAGTTGAGTGTGCCCATGTAGGTTTATAGTCTGCATCTTTATTTGACGCGCGATATTTCCAACCAAACCATAACGCCATAATGATTGAAGGAATTACAACCAATAGCATTAAGTAGATCGCAGTCATCATCAGGTTACTTTGACCTTCAGCAACTGGACCTTTAGAGTTTAGAAGTACTAAATCACCACCACACCCTGTTAAAAGTGCGGAAACCGCCGATAAAGACAATACAGCTAAAATCGTTTGTCTCATTTTACAACCTCGGTGAAGAGTCCCATTCCCTAAGTAAATTGGGGATAGCGATAAAAGTGTCGCATGATGGAGAAGAATGAATCCTGTTACAGAACATATTTCTCAATCATGTGACACAGCTATGTTGTAGGGCATTATGCCTGATATCGTGAAACTAAGCTACTTGAAAGTGACGTTAAATATTTGTTATGACACCTGATTTATCTGCTTGTTTTATCTTTTGAATGCTGGCTTAAAAGTCAATTTTTTTCATGGATTTATCATAAAAAAGGAGTGAATGATCACTCCTTTAATTATTTTTTAATATTGATGACTTTGGTTTTTGCTAGTCTATCATGCAAACTGTTGTTTCCTTTGGAAAAAAATAAAACAATATCTGCAATAAAAACAATGACCAAAAGCGGTAAAAGGCTTATCAACTGTGAAATGATAATAAATAGAAATGAGCGTACAAAAAAACCGCGAAATTGACCAGGAAGCTGATTGGTCGTTGCATCAACAATTTGCAAATGGAATAATTTTTTACCAATAGATTGACCAGAACGAGCAATAAAATAATTTTGTAAAAATAACAAGCCAAGTGTGTAGATGAGTAATGCGACTGGAACCCATGTTGGCATGTTGTCGCGCATGGCTTCAGCAATTTTAATTTGCTGTTCAACATCAAAACTAGTGGTTTGTTGGAGTAGATCATGCGGTAAAAAGAGCATTGTCACAATAATTTGCGGCAAAATCAGCAAAGCTAAATCGATAAGCTTGGCCGAAATACGCTTGCTCACAGGAGCAGCCGTTGCTTTGGCTGTCTGATTGACTTTAATGTCACGGATGACATCATTTTGACTATGGACTGGGGCATCAAAAGTAGAATTTGTTGTCGAGTTTACAGGTTGGTAGACAAGTTTACCTTGAGTGAGTTCACCTAAGGCTCTCCATTCCGTCATACCTTCATGCCATGCTAAGTCAGTCAATAGCACTTGTTGGCTAGCGAGCATCTGGTTCAGTTGTTCTAATGTATAAGGACCAGCCTGTTGGTTATTTCTTGCCAAGTAAATTTGCATAAGTTTTAAATCTCAACAGCTTAAAGATGAAAAAGACCCCGCGCGAGGGTCTTTTTGATAAGATTAAGTTAGGCTTGCTTATCTTTATCTTCCGCTAGGAAGAACCAAGTTTCAAGTACTGAGTCAGGATTGAGTGAAACTGTTTCAATGCCTTGCTCCATCAGCCATTTAGCAAGATCTGGATGATCAGATGGACCTTGGCCACAAATACCTACATATTTGCCCGCTTTACGACAAGCATGAATGGCCATTGAAAGCAGGGCTTTAACGGCTGGATCACGTTCATCAAATAGATGAGAAACAATACCAGAGTCGCGGTCTAAACCGAGCGTTAATTGAGTTAAGTCGTTAGAACCAATTGAGAACCCATCAAAATGTTCAAGGAATTGTTCAGCCAATAATGCATTGGTTGGTAATTCACACATCATAATGATTTTTAAACCATTCTCACCACGCTTCAAGCCATTTTGAGCTAAAAGTTCAATGACGCGTTTTGCTTCAGAAACTGTACGCACAAATGGAATCATGATTTGAATATTGGTCAAACCCATTTCGTCACGTGCTTTTTTCAAGGCACGACATTCAAGCTCAAAGCAATCACGGAAGTTGTCAGATACATAACGACTTGCACCACGGAAACCCAACATTGGGTTTTCTTCTTCTGGTTCGTAGAGTTTACCGCCAATGAGGTTAGCATATTCATTGGATTTAAAATCGGACATACGAACAATGACTGGTTTCTCAGCAAAGGCAGCCGCAAGTGTTGCAATACCTTCAACCAGTTTTTCTACATAGAATTCAACTGGAGAAGAATAACCTGCCGTACGTGCCATAACTGCTGCACGTGTTTCGCGTGGCAAGCTTTCAATATTCAGTAAGGCTTTTGGATGCACGCCGATCATACGGTTAATAATGAACTCAAGACGAGCCAGACCAATACCACCATTTGGAATTTGAGCAAAGTCAAATGCACGATCAGGGTTACCGACGTTCATCATAATTTTGAACGGAAGTTTTGGCATAGATTCAATCGAGTTGCGTTGAATTTCAAAATCCAGCGCGCCTTCATAAATAAAGCCTGTATCACCTTCAGCACATGAAACAGTAACTTCCTGACCATCGGTTAGGACTTCTGTGGCATTGCCTGTACCCACAATCGCAGGAACACCCAGTTCACGTGCAATAATAGCAGCATGACAAGTACGACCACCGCGGTTAGTCACGATAGCAGCGGCACGTTTCATTACTGGTTCCCAGTCTGGATCAGTCATGTCTGAAACTAGCACGTCGCCTGGTTGAACTTTGTCCATTTCTTTAATCGATGAAACAACGCGTACTTTACCAGAACCAATACGTTGACCGATTGAGCGACCTTCACATAACACAGTGCCACGCTGTTTAAGTAAGTAGCGCTCCATTGTGCCTACGTTTTGACGGCTTTTTACAGTTTCAGGACGCGCCTGAACAATGTAAATTTGACCATCATCACCATCTTTGGCCCATTCGATGTCCATTGGCGCACTGTAATGGTCTTCAATGATCATGGCTTGTTTAGCAAGCTCTTGAAGTTCATGGTCATTTAAAGCAAATTGTTGACGATCCTGTTTTTCAACATCAACCACCACCACTGATTTACCCGCTGAACCTTCTTCGCCATAAATCATTTTCTGGTGTTTAGAGCCGAGGTTGCGACGTAATACAGAGTGTCTACCATTTTTAAGCAGCGGTTTTGATAAATAAAATTCGTCAGGGTTAACAGCACCTTGAACGACCATTTCACCCAAACCATAAGATGCTGTAATAAATACGACATCTCGGAAACCAGATTCGGTATCCAATGTAAACATTACACCCGCAGCACCTGTTTCTGAACGTACCATGCGTTGTATGCCAGCAGACAAAGCTACGATGTCATGAGCAAAGCCTTGATGCACACGGTATGCAATTGCACGGTCGTTATACAAAGATGCAAATACTTCTTTGATGGCAATCAAAATATTATCGATGCCACGAATATTCAGAAAAGTTTCTTGCTGACCAGCAAAAGAAGCGTCTGGTAAATCTTCAGCGGTCGCAGATGAACGAACGGCAACCGCGATATCAGGGTTGCCGTTTGAAAGTGCATTAAAAGCGTCACGAACTTCTTTTTCTAATGCTGGAATGAGAGGAGTATCTACAATCCATTGACGAATTTTTGCGCCAGTTTCGGCAAGAGCGTTGACATCGTCAACATTCAATTGATCGAGTTCTGCTTGAATTTTTGCGTTTAGACCGCTTTGTTCAAGGAACTCACGATAAGCAGCAGCAGTTGTGGCAAAGCCACCCGGTACAGACACACCAGCATTGGATAAATGGCTGATCATTTCACCTAGAGATGAGTTTTTCCCACCCACGAGTTCGACGTCGTGTTTCCCTAATTTTTCCAGACCGATTACGCGCGCTTCCAAAGTTTTCACTCCACTTTTCCAGTATTAATTACTATCTTGGCATGAAGAAAAGATATTAATGTGCTTAGGATTTTGATTTACTCTAAGCGACAGTCATGTAAGATCAGCTTACTATAAAGATTATATAGCACTAAGACAAATGTTTGAGGAGATTTTTCATGTCAGATAGTAAACAAATTAAGCGGAGTGTGTTTTTTATTTCAGATGGAACCGCGATTACGGCTGAAACCCTCGGACATTCTTTATTAGCGCAATTTCCCAACGTGGATTTTGATATTCATATTATTCCGTATATCACCTCAGAAGAAGCGGCAATGAATGTGGTTGCTGAAATTAATAGTTGCCAGTCTAAAGACCAGACTTTGCCATTGGTGTTCGATACGTTGGTCGATCCGAATGTGCGTGAAATCATTAACACTGCCAAAGCGGTGAATCTCGATGTGTTTGAGGGTTTAATTAGCAAGTTAGAACAAGAGCTTGGCACACCGCCAACAACTTTGGTCGGACAGACTCATGCCGTGACGGATTCTGAATATTATAAAGCTCGTATTGATGCAGTTCATTTTGCTTTGGACAATGATGATGGTGCTCGTACACGTCACTATGATAAAGCCGATATTATCTTGATTGGGGTATCCCGTTCGGGTAAAACACCAACGTCGATTTATCTGTCATTACAATTTGGAATTCGTGTTGCAAATTATCCACTGACCGAAGAAGATCTAGATGACAATCGCTTACCAAAAGTATTGAAAGAACATAAAAATAAGTTATTTGGTTTGATGATTGATGCGGAACGTTTGGTCGCAATTCGTAATGAACGTAAAGCCAATAGTCGCTATGCCAGTTTTAGCCAATGTCAGATGGAGTTGCGTGCCATTGAAGGAATTTATATTTCAGAAGGAATTCCATATTTAAATGTCACGGAAATGTCGATTGAAGAAATTTCAACACGTATTTTACAAAAGACAGGCTTGAAACGCCGTATTGGTTAAAAAGTTTACAAACAATAGATCTAAATCCTTCAGTATTTCTGATCTGTGGTTGTAAGGAGAAGGGAAATCAATGAAAAATCATTAATTTCCCTTTTTTAGTTAAACAATTTTAGCTGTTTTTGATATCCATCAATAAACTAAAGTTTTCGAGTCGCTTTTCAGTGTCATAAATATCACAAGTGAAAATGAACTCATCAACATCTACATGTTCTAACAAGTCTTGCAGACCAGCTTTCACCGTTTCAGGTGAACCAATTTGACCCAATGCATAAAAGTTATTGACGGATATGCGCTCGGCAGGTGTCCAGATATGATCCATAGACTCCACAGGTGGTTTGAGTTTTAAACTTTGTCCACGCATTAAACCCAGTACACGTTGATAAGCACTGGTGGCTAAATGTTGTGCTTCGGCATCTGTTTTAGCTACTACAGTTGGAACGCCCATGGAAACATACGGTTGTTCTAGATATTCAGATGGTTGAAAGTTTTCTCGATACAACTGGACAGCCTGTGACAGCATACGCGGTGCAAAATGTGATGCAAACGAATAGGGAAGACCTAAACGAGCCGCGAGTTGTGCACTAAATAAACTGGAGCCCAACAACCAGACGGGAACATGTGTTCCGTGTCCTGGGGTTGCTACGATTTTTTGATTGGGTTCAGGGTCTTTGAAATATTGCAAAATTTCGAGAACATCTTGAGGAAATTGATCTTCAGTTTCCTGACGACCACGACGTAAGGCTCGCATGGTCAATTGATCTGTGCCTGGTGCGCGGCCTAAACCTAATTCAATACGATTGGGATAAAGCGTTGCTAATGTACCAAACTGTTCTGCAACCACCAATGGCGCATGATTAGGTAACATCACTCCACCAGAGCCTAAACGTATCGACTGTGTATTTGCAGCAATATGACCCAGTAATACAGCGGTCGCTGAACTGGCAATACCATCCATATTATGGTGTTCGGCCAGCCATAAACGTTCATATCCTAGTTTTTCTGCATGCTGAGCCAACTCCAAAGCATGATGCAACGAAAATTGAACTGTTTTATCATTACGGATAGGCGCAAGCTCAAGAATTGAAAACCGTGTTTCTTTTAAAGAAGCCATAAAAAATTCTCAGAACTATATATCGTCATTTTACGATTTATCTAAAATTATGTATATCGTTTTTTTTCGATTTATGCAGTGATTTGTAACTTAACAATAATGACCAAAAAAAGCACCCAGAAGGGTGCTCGACTATTTGAATCATACAACGTATTAACGGTGACGATAGTGACGATGGTGTCTGTTCCAACTACGTGAGTTGTTATAGCGTTTTTCTTCAGCTCTATCTTTAGAAATTTTATTTCCTAAAGCTGAACCGCCTGCGGCGCCTAGGGCTGAACCAATATATCCACCTGTTGTGCCACCCATATTTTTACCAACGGTATAAACCACCACCAATTGCAGATGAAGTACGATTACGTTTATTGCTTGCAACGGCTGCACCACCCGCACCACCAATTGCAGAACCAATCATGGCACCAGTATTACCGCCCATTTGATTGCCTAAGGCTGTACCAACCACACTCCCTAATGCTGAAGTTGCCGCAACACGTGTGGTATTGTCTGCATGTGCATTGATTGCAAACATTGAAGAAACTGCCAATACACCACTTAATAATAAGTTATTTGCCTTCATCTCAAATCTCCGTGTCCCAACAGCAGGACTTTATCTATTTCGTTGCAGCAAATGTAACAAAACGATTCACTTTAATTGTGGAGATTATCGTTGTTATTTTTACAATGTAGCTGCGTTTTGTATGCTTTCTATTAAAAGTGTCTATTAAAACGGCGAAAACGATTGATTTATTGCCTAATGTGAAGAAAAAGTGAAAATTCACCACACCGAAATATTCTTAAGAGCAAGCAAATATAAGCTGATCTATGTTCTTTAACAGTCATAATCGGTAAACTATGCGCACTTTTAGCTTTGACCTGATCGCAAGCACTTCATCATTCAAGCGTTGCGCTGATCGATTATTTTTATTTTGAGATACTTCCACTTATGAAAGAATCATTACGTTTACGACTGGATCAACTCTGTGATCGTTATGAAGAGTTAACGGCATTATTGGCAGATGGGGAAGTCATTTCTGATAATAAACGTTTCCGTAAATTATCCCGTGAGCATAGTGATCTTTCTGAAATGGTCGAAGTGTGGGGTAAGTATCGTCAGGCTGAGCAAGATATTGTGACTGCTGAAGACATGCTCAATGATCCTGATTTTAAGGATATGGCGCAAGAGGAGATCAAGGAAAATCGCGCCTTGATTGAGCAACTCGAAGCTGATCTGAATATTTTGATGATTCCCAAAGATCCAAATGATGCCAATTCTGCTTATTTGGAAGTTCGTGCGGGAACTGGCGGTGATGAGGCTGCAATTTTCTCAGGGGATTTATTTCGTATGTACAGTAAATACGCTGAGTCTCAAGGTTGGCGTATTGAAGTATTGTCTGAAAATGAAGGCGAACATGGCGGTTATAAGGAAGTCATCTGCCGCGTCGATGGCGATGGTGTTTATGGTCGTCTAAAGTTTGAAAGTGGCGCACATCGCGTACAGCGTGTTCCTGCAACTGAGTCACAGGGGCGTGTACATACTTCTGCTTGTACGGTTGCGATTTTACCTGAAGTAGATGTGGACACGACCGTTGAAATTAATCCTGCTGATTTGCGGATTGATACTTATCGTGCATCGGGCGCAGGTGGTCAGCACATTAACAAAACCGATTCTGCGGTGCGTATTACTCATATTCCAACAGGCGTGGTGGTGGAATGTCAGGAAGAACGCTCACAGCATAAAAACAAAGCCAAAGCGATGGCATTACTGGTTTCTCGTCTGGAAAATGCCAAACGCGCTGCACAGGAAACGGCGACTTCTGAAATGCGTCGTGATCTCGTCGGATCGGGCGACCGCTCAGAACGTATTCGTACTTATAACTATCCACAAGGTCGAATGACAGACCACCGTATTAATTTAACTTTATATAAGTTAGATGCGATTATGGAAGGTGATTTGACGGAACTATTGGATAGTTTACATCGTGAATATCAAGCAGATCAGTTAGCCATGTTGGCGCAAGAGAATGGCGGCTGATGAAGATTGGACAAGCTTTAAATCTGCGCGGCGAAGCTGATAGTTATGAACGTCAGGAAGCCACGTGGTTGCTTGAGCATGTCCTCAATCTGAATTCACTTGAATTAAAAATGCGTCAAATGCAAGTTTTGACGCATGAGCAAGAACACACCTTTTTAGATGGGCTGATGCGACTCTCTAAAGGTGAGCCACTGGCTTATATTACGGGTTCGCAACCGTTTTGGAGTCTGGATCTAAAGGTTACACCAGATACATTAGTTCCGCGCCCAGATACTGAAATTTTAATTGAAACGGTTTTATCGTTAAATTTACCTTTTCAAACTTCGATGGTGGATTTAGGCACAGGGACAGGTGCAATAGCGTTATCTCTAGCCAAAGAGCGTCCTGACTGGAAAGTTTTAGCAACAGATATTTACTTTCCAACGCTTGAAGTCGCTCAGGAGAACGCTCATCGACATGCGTTGAATCAAGTTCAATTTATTTGTAGTGCGTGGTTTGAAGCCATTCCTGCGCAAAAGTTTGATTTAATTGTGTCTAACCCGCCTTATATCGATGCACAGGATGAACACATGCTGAATCTGGGAACAGAACCTCGCCGCGCATTGGTCGCAGAGCATCAAGGTCTAGCGGATCTGGAACTGATTATTGATCAAGCACCCAACTGGATGAATATTGATGCATGGTTAGTGCTTGAACATGGTTATGATCAAGGGGAGACGGTTCGTCAATTGCTTCAAAAACGGGGCTTTACTCAAGTTCAAACCCGAAAAGATTACGGTGGAAATGATCGTATTAGTTTAGGAAAACATCTGCCAAGATAACTTATTTGGGGATACTTTCTCGCCATCTGAGTAACCATTGTTCTACAGCTTTCATAATGGTATCCGTTATTTTTCCCAATAATGCTAATAAAATAATGGCCAAAATAACAATATCGGGTCGTGAAGTTTCTCGTCCATCGCTCAGCAGATAACCAATGCCTTGTGTTGCTGCAATCAATTCAGCAGCAATCATAAACATCCATGATAAACTCAAACTATTACGCAAGCCTGTTAAAATTCCTGGCGAGGCAGCAGGTAAAATAATTTGAACAATGCGTTCAAAGTGATTCAAACCATATACTTTTCCCAACTCGACCAATTTGGGATCAACATTTTGAATTGCTGCAACAGTATTGGTATAAGTTGGGAAAAACGCACCAATGGCAATCAACGTGAGTTTTGATCCCTCATCAATTCCTAACCATAATAATAACAGTGGGATCCATGCCAGACTGGGAATGGATTTAATCGCTGAAAAAGTAGGGTCAAGATATTCTTCAATCTGTTTATTAAGGCCTACACCGATTGCAAACAATAATCCAAGACCACTGCCGATGGCAAATCCAGCAAAAACACGCCACGTACTAATATAAATATGTGTCAATAAATCTGCATGAGCCAAATCGATAAAAGACTGCCACAGACTACTTGGTGCCGGTAACAAATAGGCATCAATCGCACCACTTCTCACCAGAAACTCACAAATGAATAAAAATATAACAGGCAACAAAAGCGCTTTATACCAACTTTTAAATTTGCTGGGTTTATGGCGCTGTTGATCTTGAAGGGCAGCCTGAGCCAAACTTCTGTTTAGCTCAGACTTAGAAATTGAATTTTGCATAGATTACTTAACAACCTTTTGAGCAAAACGAGGATCAAACAACTGATCAACCACTTGATTAACATTGGTGCCTTTGCGTACTAGATCTTCTTCAACCAAAATATTTCCTGCGCGTTTCAGGGCTTGTGACTGTTTTACAGACGGGATATTTTGTTCAAAATTGGTTCGGCTTAATTGCAACTTTGCAACGGCAAGCGGTAACTTTGATTCGCGAGCCAAAAGTTCGGCAGTTTTGTCTGGATTGGCGATCGCCCATTTTCGTGCCTGTTCATAAGCTTTGATCACAACTTCAATGGCCTCTGGACTTTGTTTGGCAAAATCTTTTTTAACGCTTAATACGCCATAGCTATTAAAATTAACATTTCGATAGAGTAATCTTGCACCTGATTGAATTTGTGCAGCAGCCATAAGTGGATCGAGTCCAGCCCAAGCATCCACTTGACCTCTTTCAAGTGCTGTTTTGCCATCTGGATGCTGTAAATGCACAAGTTGTACATCTCGTTTGGTCAAACCAACGCTATCTAGTGCCTGCAAAGTAAATAAAAATGGATCTGTACCTTTGGTTGCTGCGATTTTTTTACCTTTTAAATCTTTTAATGATTTTAATGGAGAATCTTTAGCAACGACCAGTGCAGTCCATTCAGGCTGACTCTGGATATAAACTGTTTTGATCGGGCTACCATTGGCACGACTGAGAACAGCTGCTAAACCGGCAGTAGAAGCAAAGTCACTGCTATTGCTATTGAGATATTCCAAAGAGCGATTACTGCCTTGACTAAATATCCATTTAATTTCAGTGTTTGGCAGCGCTTTTTCCAATAGTTTTTGATCTTTCACAATTAAACTAGTAGGCGCATAGTAGGCATAATCCAGCTTTAGTGTTTTGGGAATAGCTGCAAATGCAGTTGCGGTAAATGTTGTTGCAAGAACCCCAGTGATGAACAATTTTAAGTAAGGTTTTTTAAATGATGACATGCCCAAGTCCAATCTGACAAATAAATGAAATTTCTCAGATGTTTGCATGAGAATAGCGTGTTCCAAACACAGATATTTTGCTTAGTAATGCATGTTCTTGAATAAACACTATTTTTTTTGATTTAATAATTTGATTTTAAAGTATTTTCAGAAAAATAAATGAATTATTATAAATTCTGATTAACTGATAATAAATGTGCATATAGCGTTGGATAAATCTGGTTTAGACGTTTTATTCTAACCGGTATTTTGGCGATAAGCACTTGGATTGACACCCGTCCACTTTTTAAAAGCGCGATAAAATGCGCTTGGATCATGGAAATTTAAGGCATCACTGATATCCTGAATACAATCTTCAGTTTTACTTAAACGCTCAATCGCAATATCACAGCGGATGTCATTTTTAAGTTGTTGATAACTGATATTTTCAGCTTTTAAACGCCGTTGAATGGTGGCTTCAGACATGTTTAACTGCTGCGAAAGTTCTTTAAGTTCTGGCCAAAGCGCGGGATGGTGTTTGATAAGATGTCTACGAATCATCAGACTTAGTGCATTTTCATTTTTATAACGTACTAATAAATTCTGTGGTGTCTGTTTTAGAAATTCATAAAGCGATTTTTTATCTTTTTTAATTTTAATCTGTAAATAATCTGCATTGAATTCCACGCGATTAGATGCTGCATCAAATTCGATATTTTCACAAAAACGGACATAATAATCTTGCGGATAAGCGGGCTTAGCGCATTTCAGACTAATTTTATCAATCACAATTCGTTGATCCGCTAGCCAACACAATAAACCATGAATCAACATTAAAAAAGTTGCATAACTGAACATCCGTTTAGTGTGAGTTTGATCATGAATGATCAAACATACCAGATTTTGTTCAACTTTAAACTCTGCTTGGATATCATCCAGAAGTACAGAAAAAAACTTTAAAATATCGGTTAAGGCTTTTTCTATTGTATCCGCATGCATGACCATTTTTACTAATAATTGATAACTACCACGTCGCATGGGATGAGAGTCCATTCCAAAAAACTCATCATCCATATGATTAGCTAGTTCAATCCAGAGTTGTGCATAAGCCGAAACTGGAATTCTGGCTTTGGGGAAGTTTAAAAGCTCGGCTGAAATCCCCGCCTGTTGTACTATTTTTTCAATATTAAAACCGCGCGAATGTGCCACACTCAAAGCTTCATTGACCAATGCAATAGAAATGGTTCCTTTGTTTGAAGGGGAAATATTTGACTGTGCAATCCGTTGCATGTATGACCTGACACTCAGAATTAAAAATTTTTTAAATGATGAAAATGTCCAAAAACCGCAGAACATTTGAGGTTTTTTGAAATTGTACTGTAAAAGTTGAACTTTTACTCTGGAACTGATGTCAGATTAAATTAAATCACGTGGAAATTGGCAATGAAAATACAAGGAAAACATTTCATTATTACAGGCGGTGCCTCGGGTTTGGGGGCTGCAACGGCTGAATGTTTGGTCGCGCGAGGTGCTTATGTCACTTTAGTTGATATGAATGTTGAAGCTGGACAGGCTCAAGCAGAAAAGTTGGGTACAGCCGTAGATTTTGTTGCAATAGATGTGACCAATGAAATCGAGATTGCACAGTTTTTTAAACAGACATTACAACAGCATGGTGCAATTCATGGCTTAATTAACTGTGCAGGAGTTGGCCCATCTGCAAAGGTGGTGGGTAAAGAGGGTATTCATGATCTGGCATTGTTCAATAAAGTATTGAATATCAATGTGACAGGGACTTTTAATATGCTGCGTTTTGCAGCAGAGGCCATGACACATAATACTGCAATGCCTGAAGATGAAGATCGAGGTGTGATTATTAATACTGCTTCTGTGGCTGCCTTTGATGGTCAAATTGGTCAGGCTGCTTATGCGGCCTCCAAAGGTGCAGTTGTGGCGATGACTTTACCAATTGCACGTGAGCTGGGGCGTCATGCTATTCGAGTGGTTACGATCGCACCCGGTATTATGGAAACGCCCATGCTCAAAGCTTTGCCACAACAAGTTCAGGATTCGCTGGGTCAAATGGTGCCTTATCCATCGCGTTTGGGTAAACCAGATGAGTTCGCAAGTCTTGCAGTGCATATTATTGAAAATGCATATCTGAATGGTGAGGTAATTCGTTTAGATGGTGCCATTCGAATGGCACCCAAATAACACCAAGATTATTTAACTTAACATGCTAAAGCCCTCAATTAGATTGAGGGTTTTGGAAATTGAAAAAGTAAATAAAGCAGTTTAAGTTGGATTTGATCACCAGCAAAAACATCGTTGGATGTTTTACGATAACAAAAATGGACAGGACATATAGATCAAATTTTGAATGATCTGTATGCATTAAAAACGGAATAAAAGAGGTTTTCGGGATGAAGACACTGACACAAGCCTATGCAGAATTTGATTTAAATCAACTTATTCAAAAGCAACTTAATGGACATGAACAGCGCATTAATGCTTTTGAGGAGTGTTGTGGTAGATATGTAGGTCATGACAAAGTGGCTTTGATCTGGGAAGGAAAAAACGGAGAACTGCAATCATATACCTTTGATCAACTTGCTGAATATTCAGGGAAATTAGCCCATTATTTTAAGTCTATCCATCTTCAGGCAGGAGACTGCATCGCGGGATTATTGCCACGTACCCCCGAATTACTCATCACGATTTTAGCCACTTGGCGTATTGGCGCAATTTATCAACCCTTATTCACTGCATTTGAATCCAAAGCCATTGAGCATCGTTTAGAAACAGCCAAAACCAAACTTGTAGTAACCAATACCGATCAACAATCTAAACTCGAAAATTTAAATATTAACCAAATTTTGACTGTCAAAAATATTGATGATGATCAGAATCAAGAAGATTTCTGGAGTGTAATCCATACATTTGATGCCGATTGCCCAATTGAATATCGCAGTTTTGATGATGATTTTTTAATGATGTTTACTTCTGGTACAACGGGTTTGGCCAAATCTGTCCCTGTGCCATTAAAGGCAATTTTGGCATTTAAAGGTTATATGACAAATGCCGTGGATTTGCGTGAGGAAGATTCATTTTGGAATTTAGCTGATCCAGGTTGGGCTTATGGGCTGTATTACGGTATTACAGGACCTTTGAGTTTAGGTCATGGCATTCTGATGGATGAACAAGCTTTTAGTGTAGATCGAGCCATTGAACTAATGAAAAAATATCAGGTCAATAATCTGACAGGTTCTCCGACTGCATTTCGTATGTTTTATGGTTTTAAAGAAAAGTTTGATGACAGTGTCAAACAGCATTTAAGGGTCGTGAGCAGTGCAGGCGAGCCTTTAACACCAGAAGTGATCCATTGGTTTAAACATGATCTCAATGTCAATATTTATGATCAATACGGACAGACTGAACTCGGTATGGTGATTGGCAACCACCATGCTTTAGAACATGTAATTAAAATTGGTTCTGCGGGTTTTGCTATACCAGGACATCGTTTTGCGGTACTCGATGAAAATCATCAAGAACTTGGGAAAGGCGGGATCGGGGTATTGGCGATTGACTGTGATGCATCACCTTTGCTTTGGTTTAAAGGTTATGGGGGTAATAACCGAAAGTCTTTTGTCGGCAAATACTATATTACGGGTGATACCGTACAGTTAAATGATCATGGAAGTATAGATTTTGTTGGACGTGCTGATGATGTCATTACAACGTCAGGCTATCGTGTAGGCCCTTTTGATGTCGAAAGTACATTACTTGAATGCGAAGAAGTTTTAGAATCTGCCGTAATTGGAAAACCTGATCTGGCGCGAACCGAAATTGTTAAGGCATTTATCGTATTAAAAAGCCAATATCAAGCGACAGAACAGCTCAAAGAAAAACTACAAATGTATGTTCGCGGACGTCTATCTAAACATGCCTATCCGAAAGAAATTGAATTTGTAGATGTGTTACCCAAAACAGTGAGTGGTAAAATTCAGCGTGGTATTCTTAAACAACGAGAAGTTGAACGAATGCAACCGCTTTGCACGAGTTAAATTTATCTTAAACAGGATGGAGATAGTTCATATTTGAGAGTTCTCCATCTACTTGTTTTAACCATCAGTTTTTTTATAAATTGGCTTTAACTTCATCGCCAATTGTATAGAAAGTCCCACCCGCAATATAATGCAAACTTTTTAAACTTCGGTGTGCATCTGAAAAATACCAATGTCCATCACGAAATACGCGTGAGTCCGCCCAAGCACCCATCACAGAGCCAATAAATAAATCATGCGCTTGCTGATTATGGGGCTCAGGAATGACTTTACAGATCAGCCAAGCAATACAACCTTCAACCAAAGGTACACCAGAATCATCAGGATAAAAGAGTTGAGTTCCACAAAGCTCTAATTTATTCAGCTCATCAAACTGGCTGATGCTACCTAATTGATAGGTCATATCCAGTTGTGCTAAACAGGGAACCTGTAACGCGAAATAGCCATTCTTTTCAATAATTTTTCGAGTCTTCGTCGATTTATCTAAAACAACGGTCACTTTTGCAGGACTAAATTCTAAAGCGCACGCCCATGCTGCGGCCATGACATCAATATCATCATCATCTTGAGCGGAAACCAGTACAGTAGGGCCATGATTAAGTAAACGATAGGCTTTTTCGAGTTCTACCTTTTGAATATCTGGATTTGTCATTTTATTAAGCTCATCTTTTTAAAATGCTTATATATTGGCAGAAGATTTTAAGAAAATAAGCGAATTTTAAAAGATCTATACACTATGACGTCTTTCATCATTGTTTAAACCCTCTTTATTTTTCTCGCATAGGCAAAATGAAAGGGGTTTATGAAACAAGTCTATTCAATGGTTTCTATTTGCTATTTTGCGTTTTAAAATTGGAGTTGATATCGGCAAATACTGATTTATAGAAAATCCAATGTTCATCAAATTTATTTTAGGATGTATTTTCTCTTTGGGACTGATGGGATGTCATAGCTTGAATGCCAAATCTCAAGCAACAGAAGAAACGCAGGAATGTTTGGCTTATCGGGCCATGATGACTGCACCGATGGATCCTTTAGCGATGCAGCAATTAAAAACAAAATGTTTGGAGTCTCGAAAATAAATTATCTATGCGATAGGAAGCCCTTCGGGTGCTTTTTTATTGCCAAAAATCGGTTTCTAAACTATCTATGCGATAGGAAACCTGTGTATTTGGGTTCAAAGATCGTTTGAACTTTTCTAAGCTATCTATGCGATAGGAAACCAAAACCTGCTTCATCATCAGGCTTTCTAAGCTATCTATGCGATAGGAAACGTTTCTATTCTATTGCAGGGGCGCAATGGGAATTTCTAAGCTATCTATGCGATAGGAAACCAATACTTACTTGATGCATCTCCTTTGCGATATTTCTAAGCTATCTATGCGATAGGAAACTTACAGCCAGTTGCATGATTTCTCCTGCTTCTTTTCTAAGCTATCTATGCGATAGGAAACTATAAACTCTTATTAATAAATAATTTAATAACAATAAGTTATTTTAATAATTTGATATTATGCTTTAAAAACAAGTTAAAGTATAAGCGTATGATTTTATTATATTATTAAAGAGTAAGAAAAATATTGATTTAAAAAGAGCAATAAGTCAACTTGATTTAAAATTGAATCCACTCGCTTTAGGCATTAAAAAGCAAGACAAAACAAGGTATCATAAGCCGTTTTGCATCATCATCTTTTGGAGACCCCTGAGTGGAGCGACCGACCATTAATCCTGAACAATTACAGGAAGCCGCAGAAAACTTAACAACAATTCGTGATTTTATTCGTTTTGGAGTGACTGCATTACGTCAATACGATGCTCATTTAGGTCAGGGAACCGAAGATTATTTTGCAGAAAGCTCTGCGCTAGTTTTACAAACGCTTTCTTTAGAATGGGCCGCAGATGCCGAGATTCTGGATGCAAAACTTTTACCAAGTGAAAAAGCTGAATTTTTAAGTTTGCTTGAGCGCCGTGTTAATGAGCGTATTCCGACCTCTTATTTACTTAATCTAGCTTACTTTGCCAACAAGCCATTTTATGTCGATGAACGTGTATTAATTCCGCGTTCACCTATTGCTGAATTGATTGAACAGCGTTTTGCACCGTATTGTCTGGATGAACATGGCAATATGCATGAGGCAATAAATAATTTACCTGAAAACTCAAATCCTAAAACTCCGCAACGTATTTTAGATATGTGTACAGGTTCAGGTTGTATTGCAATTGCTTTGGCTTATGCATTTCCAGAGTCGGAAGTGGATGCAACTGATATTTCCAAAGATGCGCTTGAAGTCGCTGCGATTAATACAGAGCATCACGATAAACAATATCAAGTTGCGCTATTAGAATCTGACTTATTTTCAAAAATTCCTGCCGAAAATCAATATGATTTAATCGTTAGTAATCCGCCTTATGTAGATGCTGAAGATATGGCAGATTTGCCTGAAGAATTTTTACATGAACCAGAACTGGCTTTGGCGGCAGGTCAGGATGGTTTGGATCTGGTACGTAAAATGTTGGCTCAAGCGGCAGATTATTTAACTGAAGATGGTTTAATTGTCATTGAAGTAGGAAATTCTGAATGGGCAATGCGTCAGAATTTTCATACCATTGACTTCCACTGGTTGACCTTTAAAAAAGGTGGTTCGGGTATTTTTGCTTTAACCGCAGAGCAATGCCGCCGTTATCAGCGTTTATTTCAAGAATTTTTAGAAGCTTAAAGGAGTTGTAAATATGGCAGGGAATAGTATTGGACAACTCTTTCGTGTGACCACCTGCGGTGAATCACATGGTGCCGGCTTAATGGCGATTGTCGATGGTGTTCCACCGGGACTTGAGCTGTGTGAAGATGATTTGCAAAAAGATTTAGATCGTCGTAAACCGGGAACCTCCAAATTTGCAACGCAGCGTAAAGAACCTGATGAAGTTGAAATTATTTCAGGGGTTTTTGAAGGCAAAACGACAGGAACATCGATTGGTTTACTCATTCGCAATACTGACCAGAAATCGAAAGATTATGGCAATATTGCTCAAACCTTTCGCCCGGGACATGCGGATTATACCTATACGCAAAAGTATGGTTTCCGCGATTATCGTGGTGGCGGACGTTCCAGTGCGCGCGAAACAGCAATGCGTGTTGCAGCAGGTGCAATTGCTAAGAAATATCTTGCTGAAAAATTTGGTATCGTGATTCGTGGTCATGTCACCCAAATTGGTAATGAAATTGCAGAAAAACTGGACTGGAATGAAGTTCCAAATAATCCATTTTTCTGTGGTGATGTTGCTGCCGTACCGCGTTTTGAGGCCTTAGTGACTTCTTTACGTGAACAAGGCACAAGCTGTGGCGCAAAACTGGAAATTTTAGCCGAAAAAGTTCCAGTGGGTTGGGGTGAGCCTGTATTTGACCGTTTAGATGCTGATATTGCACATGCCATGATGAGCATCAACGCTGTAAAAGGTGTAGAAATTGGTGATGGTTTTGCTGTAGCAGGCCAGTTCGGTCATGAAAGTCGAGATGAGTTAACCACAGACGGTTTTCTTGCTAATCATGCAGGTGGTATTTTAGGTGGTATTTCGAGTGGACAAACCATTCGTGTCGCTATTGCGCTTAAACCAACCGCAAGTATTACCACTTCAGGTAAAACCATTAATCTGGATCGTGAAAATACCGACGTATTAACCAAAGGTCGTCATGATCCTTGCGTGGGTGTTCGGGCAACACCCATTGCGGAAGCAATGCTTGCGATTGTTTTGATGGATCACTTCATGAGAAACCGTGCGCAAAATGCGGATGTCGTTGCTCCATTTGCACCAATTGAATCTTAAGTTAGTCTTATATAAAAAACTCACCATCATCTTTAGGTGAGTTTTTATAGCAAAACAGATTTAAGAAGAATATACACCGACAAAATTTTGGTAAGCAGATGAAGCTCGACCATCAATATACATTGGTCGTTTGATGGTACCGTGGTCTGTGCTAATTTGAACATCAATGCGTTTTGCATTTTTAAAGTCATTTAAAAAACTGCTCGGCACTACAATATGGTTCGATGAGCGTTTCGGTTCTAAACGGCTGATATATTCAAGTTCAGTGGGTTGTGTTGGGGTATAACTTAGGTGTTTACCATCCACGATAAAGGTTATTTTTTTGATATCATAATAGAGATAACTACTATTTAAACGCACATCGATACGAAGTTGATTTTTATTCCCCGAATTCC
>Ga0099800_1042_pt1:20000-40592 | contig 40592 bp, 37 predicted proteins | sample Uncmet6_SortRC_1_FD_89868 | JGI IMG/M metagenome (GOLD analysis project Ga0099800, IMG submission 89868) | Marine eukaryotic communities from CALCOFI LINE 67, Pacific Ocean - CN11_C50_N6_SortRC_1 | ecosystem: Environmental > Aquatic > Marine > Oceanic | place: Pacific Ocean: Monterey... | reverse complement strand
TAAGTAATCACGTAATTCTACAGCAAATGTCTTAACTTTATCAACTGGAACGTCATCGATAAAACCATTAATACCACTATAGATAACAGCTACTTGCTCTTCAACTGGAATTGGAGAGTTTTGGTTTTGCTTTAACAACTCACGTAAACGCTGACCACGAGCTAATTGGTTTTGCGTTGCTTGATCTAAATCAGATGCAAACTGTGAGAAAGCTTCTAATTCCGCAAATTGTGCTAATTCTAATTTTAATTTACCTGCAACTTGCTTCATTGCTTTAATTTGCGCAGCTGAACCTACACGCGATACCGAGATACCTACGTTAATTGCTGGACGAACACCTGCGTTAAACAAGTCACCAGATAAGAAAATTTGACCGTCAGTAATTGAAATTACATTCGTAGGAATGTAAGCTGATACATCACCTGCTTGTGTTTCAATCACCGGTAAAGCTGTCATATTTCCGCCACCTAAAGCGTCGCTTAACTTAGCAGCACGCTCTAATAAACGTGAATGTAAGTAGAATACGTCACCTGGGTACGCCTCACGCCCTGGTGGACGACGTAATAATAATGACATTTGACGATAAGCTTGTGCTTGCTTTGTTAAATCATCATATACAACTAATGTTGCTTGTCCACTGTACATGAAATGCTCAGCGATTGCAGCACCTGTGTATGGAGCGATATATTGTAACGTAGCCGAATCATCGGCAGAGGCTGAAACAATAACTGTATAGTCTAAAGCACCACGCTCTTTTAATACTGTTACCGCTTGTGCTACTGACGAAGCTTTTTGACCAATAGCTACGTAAACACAAACTACATTTTCTGACTTCTGATTAATGATTGTATCTAAAGCAATTGAAGTTTTACCCGTTTGACGATCACCAATAATAAGCTCACGTTGACCACGACCAATTGGAATCATTGAATCGATTGCTGTAATTCCTGTTTGTAAAGGCTCACAAACTGATTTACGGCTAATAATACCAGGAGCCATAAATTCGATTAAACGATTAGTACCTGCTGGTAAATCTCCTTTACCATCAATAGGAATAGCTAATGGACTAACAACACGACCTTTAATTTCGTCACAAACCTCAACTTGTGCAATTTTACCAGTAGCACGAACTGTACTACCTTCTAAAATCTCACGACCTTGGCCCATTAAAACGGCACCAACGTTGTCATTTTCTAAGTTTAATGCGATACCAATTGTGTTGTCTTCAAATTCTAAAAGCTCACCAGCCATTACTTGATCAAGACCATAAACACGAGCGATACCATCACCAACTTGTAATACAGTACCTATTGTGTCTACTTTAATCTCTTGACCGTATGTTTCAATTTGTTGACGGATAATATTACTAATTTCGTCTGGACGAATACTAACCATAGTTGTTTTACTCTAAGTTATTTTCTTTTTCGTTTTTTATTATTTAAAGAACAAGTGTAGCATCTAAACTACTTGATATTTGTCGTAGCTGACCCTTTAAACTAATATCAATTACTTGTGAATCAATTTTGATAACTAAACCACCTAGTATACTTTTGTCAACCTCTCGAATTAATCGAATTTCCTTCGCACCAGTGAATTCTTTCAATTCACGAATAATACGACGTTCTTGGCGGTAACTCAATGGTACAACAGTTTGTACAGTAACAATTTTGATATCTGCAAATTCGTAAACTAATTCTAAGTATCGTTCACCAATTGTTTCAAAAAAAGCAATACGACGACGATCAATTAAAAATAGTAAAAACTTTAATGTAAATGGATTTAATTTTTCACCCATTACAGTATTTACTAATTCCTTTTTCTTATCGATTGTTATTACAGGATTTTCGAAATAACTTGCTAAAATCGGAACTGATGTAAGAAATGTTAATAAATCATTTACATCTGCAGTAATAGCATCAACGCAATTGTTTGATTTAGCTAACTCTAAAAGAGCATCTGCGTAAGGTTCAGAAATTTTTGAAACTATAATTTTACTTGCCATTACTGTCCTCCTATACGTGCAATACCATTGTCAATAATGGCAAGATGCTTATCCAGTGTTAAATCATCTTTTAAGGTAGTGATAACACGTGTTAACGCTAATGTTGAAACTTGTTCTTTTACTTCTCGCCAAACTTGTTGTTTTTTATACATAACTGCAAGTTTCGCTGAATCAGCACGACGAATTGATTCTTCCTGTACTCGCTCACCGTTACTAACGGCAAGTGTACGACGTGTTTCTTCTTTATCGGATGTGATTTTGTCAATGACAAGCTTTGACTGCTCTAATTGAGTTTTTGCTTCAGCTAATCGTTCAGATGCTTCATTTAAGCGTTGTTCAGCGTCTTGAACTCCACTTAGAATTTTTTCTTTTCTTTCAAGCATTGACGTTTTTAAAGCATCACCAACAACATTAAATAAAAGTACTACTAAAAGTACAATATTAATAAGATTGGCCTCAAAAATATCAGTATTAAGGCTGACACTTAACAATAATAAATTTTCCATATTCCCTCAATTTTTGTTAAATGTTAGAGATTCGCAAAAAAGACCCTTCTAGACATAAATTTTGCCTAAAATTTGCTCACTAATGGATTCGATCTCCGTTTCCAATTTCGTTAAAGCAGATGCCTTTTCGTTTGCTAAAGTGGAATCGTATTCCGCAAGTATGGAATCATATCGTTCTTGAACTTTGTTCAATTCAATATCAAAAAGTTCTTTATAACTTTTTTGACATTGGGTAATTTCTAATTGTGCAGCTTTGCGTGCCTCAAGGATTTCGTTCTCGTACGTCGTTTTAATCTCATTTGTTTCAGCGATTAATTTTGCTGATTTTGTTAAATTTGAAACAATATACTCGTTTCGTTCATTCATAACCGTTAATAACGGGTTATAAAGAATTGTATTTAAAACAAACATTAAAATTAAAAACTGAATAGCAAGAAGCGGTAATGTAGCGCCGAAATCAAATAGTCCCCCTGCACCCATCGTTGAGCTTAACGATTGAAAAATTTCAAAAAACATTAATTTATGCAGTTAAGATAATTTAATAAGATGTGAACTAAATGCTGGGGATAGGAAGAATCCTATCCCATTTTAAGTCTTAACCAGCAAAAGGATTCGCGAATAAAAGTGCTAATGCAACTACTAAACCGTAAATAGTTAAGGCTTCCATGAAGGCTAAACTTAATAATAAAGTACCACGAATTTGGTTCTCTACTTCTGGTTGACGTGCGATACCTTCAACAGCTTGACCTGCTGCTGTTCCTTGACCAATACCAGGGCCAATCGCAGCTAAACCAACAGAAAGACCAGCGCCAATAACAGATGCTGCAGCAATAATTGAATCCATAATTTTATTTTCCTTTATTTAATTAATTTTTATTGTTTATTTATGTTACATCGTATTATTCAAGAGCTTCGTGAATGTAAGCTGCCGCTAATGTTGAAAAAATTAACGCTTGAACAGAACCGGCGAATATACCCAATGCCATAATAGGTAATGGAATAAACAACGGTACTAATAATACTAAAACCGATATTGTAAGCTCGTCCGCTAAAACATTACCAAATAATCGGAAACTTAAAGATAAAGGTTTTGTAAAATCTTCAAGGATGTTAATTGGTAACAAAATAGGAGTCGGCTCTAAATAACGCTTAAAATAGCCAAGACCTTTCTTTCTAAAACCTGCATAGAAGTAAGTTAAAGAAGTCAATAAAGCTAATGCAACAGTTGTATTAATATCATTTGTAGGAGCCGCTAATTCACCCTCAGGTAACAAAATAAGTTTCCAAGGAATAATAGCTCCCGCCCAGTTACAGCCAAAGATAAATAAGAACATCGTACTTACAAAAGGTAGCCAAGTTCGGTACGAACTTTCACCTAATTGGTTACGTGCAATATCTTGCGTAAACTCAACAGTTGCTTCCATAAAGTTTTGCCAACTTTCTGGAATTCGTTTTGGATCATTTGCACCTAAGAAAGCTGCGGTTAATAGTAGACCTATTACAACCCAACTTACAATAAATACTTGTCCATGTATTGCAAATCCTGCAATATCCCAATAATAATGGGTTCCGATTTCTACACCTGCAAGAAGTATCGAATTATTTATAAAATCCATCGGGTACTTTTTTTAAATAAATAAATACTTACAACCTGACATGACAGTATGAAGCCCCTAAAAATTAGGGTGGGACTTCCTATCTTCTCAGTATTTCTTAACACTCTTATTATACCGGATTCCACTTAATTTAAGGTGCGGAAACCCAAATAACCATAAAATAGATAATAAGATTAAACAAATTTTAGGGAGACGTTTTTCATCTCCCATTTTCAACATTTTTTATCCCTAACAAATTAAATTATAATTGACGACCTAAACGAATACTATCTGTCAATGACTCTAGAATAATCTTAATAGAGCTAATCGCGTCATCATTTCCAGGAATAGGAACATCAATTAAATCTGGGTCACAATTGCTATCCAAAATGGAAATAATTGGAATATTTAATTTAATTGCTTCACGAATTGCCGTTAACTCATAATTTTGATCTATAACAATCATAACATCAGGTAAACCGGACATATTTTTAACACCATTAAGCTGTAGTCGTAATTTAGCTAATTCTTTACGTAAAGAAGCCGATTCTTTTTTAGGCAAAGTGGGAAAAACTGTTTCTTCTTGTTCTTCAAGCCGACGTAAAGTCGCGATGCGCCCTTGCACAGTTTGCCAATTTGTTAAAAGACCTCCATACCAACGGTTATTAACATAAAAAGAGTCTGATCTAAGAGCCTCTTCTTTAATAAGTTCCGCTGCTTGAGGTTTAGTTCCAACAAACAGGAATGTTTTACCTTGTTCCGCGGCTAATTGAATAAAATCACAAGCTTCCTGCAATAATTGCGAAGTTTGTACAAGATCTAAAATATGGATGCCATTTCTCTCCATATAAATATAGGGAAACATTTTAGGGTTCCAGCGCGGTGTTTTGTGCCCAAAATGAACACCTGCTTTTAAAAGTTGGGCGATCTTAATATCAGCCATATAAGTATTTTTTTATAAATCAAATAGATAATTTAATTATATCATAGTAGAAAAAATTATTTTAGTCTAGACGGACATTTAGCATTGATGTACTATTAAAAGCTTTAAAACCAGTTCCTGCAGGAATTAAGCGACCTAAAATTACATTCTCTTTCAATCCCCTTAACCATTCAACCTTACCTTCAACAGCCGCCTGAGTTAAAATTCGTGTTGTCTCTTGGAAACTTGCGGCAGAAATGAAACTTTCGGTTAATAATGAAACTTTTGTAATACCCAAAAGTACCGGTTCATACTCAAGCATTGGTTTTTTCGTCAAACGAAAAGCTCTATTTACATACAATAATTGTTCAAATTCTATAAATTCACCAACAGGAAATGTTGTCTCGCTAGTATATTTTAAGATTTTTACCTTGGATGTTATTTGGCGGACTATTATTTCAACGTGCTTATCAGAAATGTAAATTCCTTGCGAACGATAAACATCTTGGACCAAATTTAATAATAAAATTTGAATACTCGTAATACTGCGCTTAGTTGCTTTTTCTAATTCATAAAATGAACGGTAGTATTGAAAATAGACATTTAAAACATTGTGGGGGTGAATTAAACGTGCATCAATTGGCTGTGCGACAGAAACTAATTCCCCTTTTTTCAAAAAAGTAGGAACGGTAGGGGCCAAATTATAAGTTCGCGTTTCGCGCTTTTCAATAACAATAACTTGTTCATTGTTTTTAGTCTTAACAACCCCAGGCCGCTCAATTAAATCACAAGGATTTTTTTCGAGGCGACTTTCAAGCAATTGTTCAATTCGCGGTAAACCAGTAACAATATCGTCACTTATTACACGTGTATAAACTAATTGGCATAAAGATTCTCCCTGCTTAATTAAATTACCGTGTTGAATCAAAATACGTGTTCCTTGCGAAACAAAAAACGGTGTACTTAGTCGTATTTTGGTACTTGAATTACTTTGATTACGAATAACATAACCTGAATAATCAGCTACTAAATCTTTTTTTATCTTATCCCCAACTACGATAAATTTACCTTTACTGGCAGTAGAGGACTGGTATGTTTTATAACTATTTAATAAAGAAATTAAAAACCGATTTGGTTGAGTCTTAACATTTTTAACATTCTCTATCGCGAGAGTATCCATTGCTAAGATATTTAGCGTAGCAATTATCGAATATGGTTCGATAATTTGATTTTTTTGAATAAAATTAGTGACGGAAATTTGTTGGTTGTTCAAATTGACAAACTTTGAAGGTAACTTATAAATATCAAATAACGCTAAACGTTTTCTAGATTCATTTGCCACACTAATAAATTGCAATCTCGGTTTGCCTATTTTAGATTCAGCCACTTTATTTGCGGAAAATTCAAGGACTGTTTCTGCAAAAGTCTCAGAAGGCTCAATAAAATTCCTATGATGAATTTTTAAAAAAGAACTTACATGATCACATCCTGTTAAACTTGAATTTAAAAGGTTCTTTGAAAAATTATTTGGCTTTGGTATAATACCTTCTTTTAAAGGCACGATAAAAAGACGCGAATTTGAATCATCTACCGAAGTAACGTAACAATAAGACAAGTTCGAGATAGAAACCGAATCACAAATAAGTTCACCTGGAAAAACGATTTTTTTATCCCATATTAGATTTTCACTATTAGTTTCGACTAAAAAAGATTCAAGGTTTGACGATAAACGTTTCGGTACCGTGGAATCAATATTTTTGGGATAAAGGAGGATAGCGGATAAATTTTGTACTTTTGTATTATCAATAAGATTAGTACGTGAATAATAGACTTGATGTCGAATATTAACCGTAAACTTGTTTGTGGCACGGCGTCCAAAGGCAGTATCATTTTCAATGTGGAGAGTAAAAAGCGTGTTTTCTCTCCCCAATAAAAAAAGATCCTTCGCAGACGTTTTGTAAATACTATCCTGTAAAAATATTGCTGGGGGTGTAATGATAAATCTATTTTTACTTAGTGCCTTTTCCGAAAATTTAATCATACCACCAATAGGACTTACAATTTTCGTTTGCGCAATAGAATTATTCTTTATCACATTCGAACCCTTCATCTTTACTAGCATAGAAGGAAGTAAATCATAGGTGTCACCTTCTGCAATCCAGATTAAACCATTGTCAACCAGATTATTATTCTTTGCTATTTGAATATTCTGAAACTGTACTTCACCTGATACTGTCGTGAAAACATCTTTTAATTGTGTAGTTGTTCGTTTATTTGCTAATGGCAACTCTGCGATAACATCACCTTTTTTCACCATACTTTTGTTGTCCACAAAAATAAGCATTTCGGGTTTAACATCATAGCGCTTTAAAACTTTTTTATTTAAATCAAAAATAAAAAATTCACTTGAACTTTGTGCTTTTAGTAGAATCTCACCATATATTGTTCTGGATGTAACCGTTTTTAAGCTACTTGAAAATAAAATTTGTCCATCCACAGCACTACGGATTTGATTACTACTCTCACCCGTAAATACACCACCTGTATGGAAAGTACGCATCGTTAATTGTGTACCAGGCTCACCAATAGATTGTGCAGCTATAACACCAACAGCATCAGCCAATTCAACTAATTGACCTTGTGATAAATTCCAACCGTAACACTTTTGACAAATAGAGCGGCTTGATTCACAAATAAGGGGCGAGCGTAAGACAAAATCTGTATTAAAATCAATTTTACTTAAATTCGAAACATTTAAAGTCTCGTTACGTTGCAATATAATTTGATTCGAACGCGGATCCCTTACGGGTTGCGCTAAAACACGTCCTAAATATCGTGTTTCTTGATTTTTACGAGGGTTATAAGATAACCTTACTCCATTCTGGGTCAAACAATCCAATTCTCGAATAATAACATGTTGCGCAACATCGACTAAACGTCGTGTTAAGTATCCTGAATCAGCAGTCCGTAAAGCCGTATCAACAATTCCTTTACGGGCACCATAAGACGATATGACATAATCAGTAATACTTAGTCCTTCGCGGAAATTTGTTTTAATCGGCAAATCAATAATTTGTCCATTTGGGTCGGACATTAAACCACGCATACCCACAAGCTGCCTAACCTGTGATAAATTTCCCCGAGCTCCTGAAAATGCCATCATATAAACAGGATTTAAAGGATCGGAGGTTTTAAAGAATTCTACTAATTGATTCTTTAAAATTTCACTTGTTGTATGCCAAGTGTCGATCACTTTTTGGAACCGCTCAATTTCATTAATATTTCCTCGTTTCTCGTAAAAGTAGGCCAAATTAATTTGGGTATTATTTTTTGAAAAAAGAGTATCTTTAGTTGGTGGAACCTTTAAATCTTCAATACTTATTGAAATTCCAGCTTGTGTAGCGAATGAGAAACCAGTTTTCTTAAGCTTTTCAGCTAAATTTGTTGCCTGGATAATTCCATACGACTGAAAAGTGGCATGAACAATTGATTTCAGTTCCTTTTTGTTTATCGTTTTGTTATAAAAGATATCTTGTTTTAAACTCATACCACAACAGAATTAAGTAAATTATTAAATAAGACACGACCAGGTGTCGTTAAAATATAAGTAACTATGGTGTCACCTGCTTTTTTACGAATTTGGCGATCGTTATAAACATACAAAACACTTCCATCCTCAAGAAAAACACTATCTAATAAGATAGGTTTTGCAGAAGTTTGAATTTGGCTAGCCACTCTTAACCAAATCGTAGAATGGAGAGCTACTTTATTACAATGGTAAGCTTGTAAAACTGAGTCCATATTTGCAAAATAACGGTGATTGTCAGTCAAAGAATGCCTATTCTGGGATGTTAAATAATGGGAACCTAATACCATATCTTGACTTGGTAGTAAAATGGGTTCACCTGTTGCCGGCGACATGAAATTGTTTGGCCCTAACATTAATAAATAAGACTCAGCTTGTGCATCAATAGATAAAGGGACGTGAATAGCCATTTGATCACCATCAAAATCCGCATTAAAAGCCGGACAAACTAAAGGATGAAGTTTTATTGCTCTTCCATCTACGATAATAGGCTCAAAAGCTTGAATCCCTAGACGATGCAATGTAGGAGCTCGATTTAGAAAAATCGGGAAACCGTCTAAAACATTCTGCAACCCTTCCCAGATTCGGATATCTTTTTCCTGAATTAAGCGTTTTGCAATCTTCATATTTCCCGCATGGCCTAATTGGATTAAACGCTGAATTAAAAATGGTTGGAATAATTCACAAGCAATTTCATAAGGTAAACCGCATTGATTTAACTTTAATTCAGGACCTACAACAATAACGGACCGACCAGAATAATCAACTCGTTTTCCTAATAGATTTTGACGAAAACGTCCCTGTTTTCCCGATAAAATATCAGACAATGATTTTAAGGGGCGATTATTTAAACCTACAGCTTTCTTTTCGCGATGACCATTATCAATTAAAGCATCAACCGCTTCTTGCAACATTCGTTTTTCATTACGAATAATAATTTCTGGAGCATAAATAGCAAAAAAACGCTTTAATCGGTTATTGCGATTGATAACACGACGATATAATTCATTTAAGTCAGAAGTTGCAAACCGCCCACCTTCTAACTGAACCATCGGTCTTAATCCAGGCGGTAAAACAGGAATTACCGAAAGTAGCATCCATGTTGGGTTTGATTTCGTCGCAATGAAATTTTCCAAAATGCGAACCCTCTTAATTATTTTTTCTTTATCGGAAGTAGCAGCTAACCTATAGGCTAAGCGTGATTCTTCAATAACCTTTTCGAGATCAAGGCTATTTAATAAATCAAAAATTAACTCAGCACCCGCTCGAGGTTTCTTATTACCATAAACATTTTTTGCCCAATTTAGTAATTTATTATCGAATTGGCGAAAATTTATTTCATTAAAATAAATAATTTCTTTTAATTCTCTACGTTTTATGCCTAATAAAAGCGAAAGATAACTCGGAAATCCTCGAACATACCAAATATGCGCAACTGGGTATTCTAATTGGATGTACCCCATGCGGTGACGACGAACTCGAGATTCGGTCACTTCGACACCACATCTTTCACAAACTAAAACTTGTTGTCGAATTCGTTTGTATTTTCCACAATGACACTCCCAACTTTTAACCGGACCAAAAATACGCTCACAAAATAAACCACCCATTTCAGGTTTAAATGTCCGATAATTTATAGTTTCTGACTTAGTTACCTCACCATTTGTAGGGTCATCACGTAAAGTATGACATGCCCATTGTTTTATACGTTCCGGAGATGCGATATTTATCTTTATATAATCAAAACTTTCATTAAATTTTGTCATATGTTTTCATTTGTGTAGGTTATATTTTTTAATCAGAATGTTATAAAGTTGTATAAAGGGGTAAAGAACGCTTTAAATTTTTTTCGTAATGACGTAATAAATCAACTTCAGTTTCATTAGTTTGATCACGCGATGCCTTATCCATTTTATATAAAGATATATCCAAGCCCAAAGAGTGTAGTTCTCTTATCAAAACTTTGAAAGATTCGGGAATCCCGGGGCGTGGAATCGGCAGCCCTTTCACAATAGCATTTAAAACCTCATTTCTCCCCTCCATGTCATCAGATTTAATTGTTAACAACTCTTGAAGAGTATAAGCACATCCAAAAGCTTGCAAAGCCCATACTTCCATTTCCCCAAACCGTTGACCACCGTGACGGGATTTACCTCCTAGCGGTTGCTGTGTTATAAGAGAATAAGGACCAGTTGAGCGGGCATGCATTTTATCATCAACCTGGTGAATTAATTTCAACATGTACGTTTTACCAACTAAAACAGGATTATCAAATAGTTGACCCGTACGACCATCTCGTAACGGGACACGTCCAGGCAAATACGAGTTAAAAACCCAAGCTTCATTTGATTTTTTAGCCGCCAAACCTAAATAACGATTAACTAAATTCCGTGAAGTTTCAACACCATACATTTCATCGAAAGGCATAACCTTAAAACGGCGGTTTAGTTTTGAACCCGCCAGTCCCAATAAGCATTCAAAAATTTGACCTACATTCATTCGTGAAGGAACTCCCAGGGGGTTTAAAAGAATATCTACAGGAATACCATTTGGTAAAAAAGGCATATCTTGTTTTGGTAAAATACGGGAAATTATACCTTTATTTCCATGTCGACCAGCTATCTTGTCACCAACTTGAATTTTTCGAATTTGGGCAATAAAAATTCGAACTAAAGAAATAGAGCCGTCAGCAAGCTCATAGCCCTTCGTTCTTCGAAAAACACGGACATTGATTACACGTCCAGCCGTCCCTTTTGGTACACGCAATGAACTATCAGAGACATTTTTACTTTTTTCACCAAAAATTGCTCGTAATAAGCGGCCTTCCGGTAGTTGGTCTGTTTCATCTTTAGGGGTTACCTTTCCAATTAAAATATCACCGGATTGCACAAAGGAACCTTTGCAAATGATACCATTACTGTCTAAATTACGAATAACATCATCTGTAATATTGGGTAAGTCACGGGTAATTTTTTCAACACCAAAAGATGTCTGACGCACTTCCATATCAAATTTTTCAATATGAATCGAAGTAAATAAATCTTCTTGAACCAAACGTTCATTGACTAAAATAGCATCCTCGTAATTATAACCTTCCCACGGCATATAAGCCACTAAAAGGTTTTGGCCAAGAGCTAATTCACCACCATTCGTCCCAGGACCATCGGCAATCACTTGCCCAGATTCCACATTTTCATTAGGCCAAACAATCGGGCGTTGATTCACACATGTATCTTGATTTGATCGAGCATACTTTTGCAACTTATAATTAATGACATCATTTTGTGGCGTCAAGACACTAATTAAACGGGACGAAACATATTTTACTTTTCCAGCAAATTTATTTATGACAACCGCGCCCGAATCCGCAGCTAATTGGTGCTCTAAACCAGTTCCGACAATCGGTTTATGGGGATAAAGAAGAGGGACAGATTGACGTTGCATATTTGAGCCCATAAGAGCTCGATTAGCATCATCATGTTCTAAAAAAGGAATTAAAGCAGTAGCGATAGAAAAATTTTGAAGTGGGGAAACAGAAACTAACTTCACTTGATTTATCGGAACTAGACTAAACTCATTTTTATACCTAACCGGAACTAATTGCTCTTGAAAACTAGTAGAATTCTCATTTAAGACACGATCCGCTGGTGCGGTCAATATAAGTTCTTCTTCTTCTGTAGTTAAATAGATGGGCAACTCCGTATTTTGCACTTTTCCATTTTTTACTTTAAAGAAAGGGGTTTCAAGAAAACCTGATTCATTTATTCGAGCATAACACGATAAGGACGCAATAATGCCGGCATTTTGGCCTTCCGGGGTCTCAATCGGACAAATTCGACCATAGTGACTTGGGTGGATATCACGTACTGCCAGAGATAAACGATCCCGGTTTAATCCACCCGGACCTAAGCTACTTATTCTCCGTTTATGCGTTAAGCTTGCTATAGGATTTGTTTGATCCATAAATTGTGAGAGTTGACTCGAACCAAAAAACTCTTTGATAGAAGCAATGATCGGCTTAGGATTTATAATAGTGGAAGGTTTAAACGTTTGAGGATTTGCAATAACCAAACGTTCCGTAATAGATCGTTCCAGACGACTCAAGCCAATCCCAAATTGGATTTGAATTAACTCCCCGATCGATCGAACACGACGATTACGTAAATTATCGATATCATCTAATTCTCCCGTATTGCCATGTAGCTTAACTAAATAGTTGGAGATAGCAATAACATCTTCAATTGTTACACGTGTAACCGAATCTGGAATTGATAAACCTAATTTTGAATTTAATTTTTTTCTCCCAATTTTCCCTAAACTATAAATTTTTTCATTGAAAATTTGTAAAAAGCTACTATCCGAATTTAAATCTATTTTTGCTAAAGAATTGAGAATAGTAGATAGATCTTCCGTCAATCGAGAATTATGTAAACTTTTTTGTTGAATTGCTTTGTTTAATGGTGATAAATTAAATTTAGCATCGGCATAAACATCTTCAACTAAACCGCAAGTCTCTAACAATTGATAAAAATCAACAGTTGTTGTCTTGTTTAATCGAATTTGGACTGTACCAGTTTCAAATTCAAATTTTAACCAAGACCCGCGATCCGAGATCAGTGTTGCACTGTATTGTAAATTTTTATCTAGGGCTTCACGGCGGTAATAAATGCCTGGACTTCGAATAATTTGATTTATTATTACCCTTTCACAACCATTGATAATAAAGGTTCCTTCTTCTGTCATTAAAGGAATTTCACCAAAGAATGCCAGACACTCATTAACAGTATCTTCTTCTATAAGCTCAATAGGTACATAAATACGAACGGCGTAAGTTAAATCGTAACGTTTACATTGAACGGATGAATATTTAGGTCGTTTTAAAATAAATTCATCACTGTATATTTTTATATTTAACTTTTTGTTTAAATTGAGTGCCGAAGAAAAATTCCGCAGTTCATCTGAAAGTCCAGATTCTAAAAACCAACAAAAGCTATTTAAGTTCGCTTCTGCAAAATGGGGGATTGTCGTAACAAATAGTTGTTTATCCATAGTAAAGCGATATAAATAATTTAAAAAAGTTCAGTTGTTTTACAGATGAGGGGTATCCTATAAGAATTTTAAATTACTACTTTTTTGTAGGTTTAATATTTTACATACCCCTTCCAAGATCGATGCAGCAAAAAGAGAATAATTTTCGCGAAAATGAAGAAAAACTCCGCGATGACTTAATGTTTTTAATAGGAAAAATCGTTGAAAAAACTAAAGGAATACGTGATATTATAACACTTGAATGGGTAGAGTGTCGAACAAAAGGTAAAAAAATCAAAAGTAATTTGAAACAAATGGGTTTTAGAAACATTTCTTATTTATAATATTAGCAGTAGATTACTTTTTTTAGGTTCTAGCCCCATATATATGTCTAATGCGGAGTGTATGGTTTAGATCTCCAGGTCTACAAGTTGAATATTAAAAAAATTAAATAGTAATGTCACATTTTACCCGAATTCAGACTTCTATACGCGACTTAGCAACGTTACAAAGTGTACTAACTCAACTAGATGTTAGTTGGGAAAAAGTTAACGTCCCTCTTCGTGGGTACCAAGATCAAACGCATAACGCCGAATTAGTAATTCACCAAGCGAATTCGATTGATATCGGTTTTGCTTTTAACGGTCAAGAATACGAATTAGTTGCTGACACGAGCTTCTGGCAACAACCATGGTCAATGGATTTATTCCTAGATAAAGTTAACCAAATGTATGCTTCAGAACTATTAAATAAAGAATTAACAAACTTAGGTTTTACAACAGTTAGTTATGTAAAAACAGAACAGGGCGCTATTGATTTAGTAGCCGACAAATGGATCAGCTAACCATCTAGAATTACTATTGGGTGGCGGGAATACCTTAGTACTGTTTTACTTGTTTAATTTACACAAAAGATAAAAAATTTATACTTTTTTCTTTTGTGTAGATATATATTATGATATAATCAAATAAACGGAATATAGCGCAGCTTGGTAGCGCGTCTGCTTTGGGAGCAGAATGTCGTAGGTTCAAATCCTACTATTCCGATTTTCTTATACGCTTTTCAAGATAACCCTGTATCTCACGCGTTTTCTCACCTACGGGATCAAAAAGCAGTAGTTGCTTATAAACGTTATCGAGATCGTTAAGTTGGTTCTGACTCTGGTAGAGATACGCCAAATTTGTTAAACTTGTCACATAATCCGGAGTAACAGTTAAAGCGATTTTATAATAATATATCGCTATATCATATTCCTTTAGTTGATAATATGTAAATCCGAGTGTATTAAATAAACTAGCGATTCCCAATTTATCATTTTTATCCCAAGCTTTAAAACAAGCTCGGAACTCTTCTATTGCCTTATTGTAAATTTTTTTACGTAAATAAAGTTGACCTAATTTAAATAAATTTTCATAAGTGTTGTTCTCAGTAATCTTTTTTGAACGGAATTTTTCTAAATTCGTTTCGAGTTGTTGATTTAACCAAATTTGGTAACCTAAAAATACCGCACTTAGTAGGAGTATTCCAAAAACCAAGGCTAAATAAACTTTTGCTAATAAGTCTTCCATATATATAATAAAGTTTTAAAATGTTTATTGACAATAACGGTATTCTAACTTAATATTAATTGTACAAGCCCCCATCGTCTAGAGGCCTAGGACACCTCCCTTTCACGGAGGTAACAGGGATTCGAATTCCCTTGGGGGTATACTTATTACTTACATTATAGTGAAACTGTTAGAGTTTATTCTATACAAATATACAACAAATAAAGCATTATTGGGTTGCCTGGGGCTCGAACCCAGAACTTATCGGTTAAAAGCCGAGTACTCTACCATTGAGTTAGCAACCCTTTGACATTTATATTATACAGAAATATTTCAAAAACGAAAAAAAAGTTCGTTGTTTAATTAATTTTTGTTTAACATACATTATAATGTTGTTATAGTCGATAAAGTTAGGATAAAAGCTAACACAATTTATCTATATAATTAAAGAAAAACTGTTTCTATGATTAATTGGCAAGTAATTGGGCAACTATTATCTACATTTCTTATTTTTGCAGCAGGACCCGCAGTAATTGTGTTTATCGCGTTTAACAAAGGTAATCTATAGTAGAGTGAAAAATTAGGGAGTGTTTCGTCCCTAATTTTTTATAATTTATTTAAATTTGGGCTAAATATTAACGACCCCCTACTTTTTTTATTTTTTTCACTATTGATGCATATTATTAATTGAATACCAGGTTAACCTCCTTTCATTGTAAATTATTGAGATCTATGTTATATTTGCATATAGCGGAGTAAATTAAAACATTTAAAATTAGCTATGTCGAAATTAAAAACCCGACGATCAGCCGATAAACGGTATCGTAAAACAAAAAATGGGAAGTTTATTTTTAAACGACCGTATAAATCACATATTTTAGAAAAGAAATCACCAAAACAAAGACGACATATGTCCACTATGGGAGTTGCCGCAAAGGGTGATTCAAAAAGTATAGCAATTATGCTCCCATATTAAGTTTCAATTAAAATCACAATATGGTCCGTATTAAAAGAGGTAATGTTGCACGTAAACGCCGTAAAGCCGTTTTAAAATTAGCAAAAGGGTATAAAGGGGCACATTCACGCTTATTTCGTGTATCAAACCAACAAGTTATGAAAGCACGACGTTATTCTTACGTTAGTCGTAAACTCTTTAAACGAGTGCAGCGACGTAATTGGATAACGTGTATTAATAGTCAAGTTCGACGACATGGTACAACTTACAGTCAAGTGTGCTCAAAATTTAAAAAAAATAAAATAGCAATAAATCGAAAAATGTTGTCGGAAATTATCATTAATGATCCTCTAACATTTGATTATTTACTTTTACAAAATAAATAATGCGAACTAAAGCTAAATGTGGCGTAAAATTTCATTTAGCTTTAGGGTTTTTAGTAGCAAAATTTAAAAAATTGTGTTATTATCTTATACAGCTAGTGTAGCTCAGTTGGTAGAGCAGCTGATTTGTAATCAGCCGGTCGGGAGTTCAAGTCTCTTCACTAGCTTTAAAAATATAAAATATTATCTTAATCCCTCGAAGCTAAGTATCTATCTATAAAATATTTCTACTAGATCCGAGGAACTGTGGTGTTAAATTCTTCTTTTTTTTTCAATTTTTTCTGAAATGAAGATGATTAACGATATATAGTAATCATTATCTAAAACCTACCGCTGCTTGCCATACGAAAGCTAATAAAAGGAATAGAACAGGTACAATTGGTAATACGTCTACAAGTGGACTAAAAAGTGCAAAAGTCCCCGGTAATTTTGCTAATACTAACATATATTTTAATCAATCAGTTTAACTATTTATAACATAAACATATTATAATGTATGTTCGGTTAAAAACACTGTTTTCAAAGAGAACAAAGGTAAATTTCTGTATCAAATCCAAATACATACGTATAAACTATGTAATTTACCAGAGTTTTTGTGAGTTTGATTTAAAGGACACGGTAGAAGCAGCCAGCAAGTATTGACACTTAGATTTAGTAATTGGTATCATATATTTAAATTTATAGATATTAAACGGCTCTGTAGCTCAGTTGGTTAGAGCAGGGGACTCATAAGCCCAAGGTCGCAGGTTCAAGTCCCGCCAGAGCTAAAATGAAAAAAATGGAGAGATGGCTGAGTGGTCGAAAGCGGTAGATTGCTAATCTATTGTACAGTATTCTGTACCGGGGGTTCGAATCCCCCTCTCTCCTTACTATTTGTACCTAAAATCAAGTACCTATTCAACCGATATTGTGCTGCTACCTTTCAGTCCTGACACATTGGTATGATTTTATAAAACTTAATTCTAGATACATCTTTATTGTACCAAATAATTGCGTAAACGCAAATTACTAATGTACAATTCCTATCTAAATTTGACTTAGTAATAGAAAAGCTACACTAGCTCCTCCCAGGGCACCAACAAAGAAACCACCAGAGAATTTCTTCCAACCAGCCTTGGTTTGTAAAATATCACCAGCAACTAAAGTGTCTTCTTGATAAGTAGTAGTACCATACAATGCTAATGCTAAACCCAGAATAATGATTAGTCCAACAGCTGATAAATACCCTGCTAAAAGAGCTACTTCTGAATTACGTAAAGGACCTAACTTATAAAATGGGCCAATTAAAAAATAACCGTGTGCCATACCAACTTCTAGACCACGTAAAAGACTCGATAAACCGACACGATAAGCGGGTAGATTCCCTAACAACGTTCGAGTAATCATGGACGTCGTTACCGGTGTTGACAAATGGCCTACTGAAGGATCATCTCCATAAGGACCGACAAAACTAAATTTACTCATTTTTTTATTTTTAAATTCAATTTCAATATACATATTATACTTAGTAAAATAGAAATTTAATAAAAATAAACACGTAATACAGTATTTTACTTCCCGCTATATGGGAATTTTCCATTATAATGTATTATATAACAACATTAAAAGAAATATAAAATAGAAATATGACTATTTTTATTGACTACGTTTTATTATTAGCTTTTGTTTTTGCATTAGCTTCTGGTTTATTCCTTGTTTTTAAAGGGATCAAACTTATATAACCCTATTCTACTACTTTGCCAAAAGAACCCTTATTTTTTGGCAAAATGGTACACATTTTTGGCAACATTTTTTAAGTAGCATGGAAACAGATCTTATAAAACGTGAAGATATAATTGGATCACGGCGTATTGAAAACTATGTTTGGATAGTACTATTAACAATTGGGGGAGTTGGCTTCCTTTTAGCCAGTTGTTCAAGCTACTTTAAAGTAAATTTACTACCTTTTGCAAACCCTGTTGAATTAGATTTTATTCCACAAGGAATTCTGATGCTTGTTTACGGCGCTGGTGCCGTATTAGTTAGCATTTATTTAGTATTAATTATTATTTGGGATGTTGGCGGTGGTTACAACGAATTTGATCTTGCAAGCTCAACTATCCGCTTAGTCAGAAGAGGATTCCCTGGTGAAAATAGAAATATTTTATTAAGTTATCCAATTAACGAAATAAAATCAATTGAAGTAGAAATAAAAGAAGGAATTAACCCTCGACGCTCTATCTACTTGGTAACCATTGATAAAAGAAGAATCCCTCTAACCGGAGTTGGTGAACCAATGCCATTATTTACGTTAGAAGAAAAAGCGACAACACTAGCCAAGTTTTTAAATATACCATATAATTATATATAGATATAAATAAAGTTTGCGGGTATAGTTTAGTGGTAAAACCTTAGCCTTCCAAGCTAATGATGGGAGTTCGATTCTGCCTACCCGCTTCTAGAAAAATAAGATTATCGTTAGAAACGAAAGTATCAATAAAAAATTTTATTAATTTTCAAGAACCTCTGTATAAAAATAAAAAAAGTTGTGTTTATAATCTTGGCATTGAGTTATTTTCCCAGCAAGCTGCCCTACTAGTATTTTCACCGCTATAACGTTTCACAACTGAGTTCGAGATGGGTCAGAGTGGTTCCATTATGCTAAAATACCAAGAATTATATACATATTTTATAATAGCCGTTATACAAATTGCATAACGGCTAAACTTTTGAATTCAAGTATTCGGTTTGTTAGTATACCTCTGCTCAATACATTACTGTAAGTTCACATAGTACCTATTAAACGGCTAGTCTTGCCGTAACCTTATATCTTTTAGATAAGAATACTCATCTTGAGGTGGGCTTCCCACTTAGATGCTTTCAGCGGTTATCCACTCCGTACATAGCTACCCAGCGTTTACCGTTGGCACGATAACTGGCACACTAGCGGTACGTTCTTCTCGATCCTCTCGTACTAAAGAAGACTCCTCTCAATATTCTAACGCCTACACCGGATATGGACCGAACTGTCTCACGACGTTCTGAACCCAGCTCGCGTACCGCTTTCATGGGCGAACAGCCCAACCCTTGGGACGTGCTACCGCCCCAGGATGCGACGAGCCGACATCGAGGTGCCAAACCTCCCCGTCGATGTGAACTCTTGGGGGAGATCAGCCTGTTATCCCTAGAGTAACTTTTATCCGTTGAGTGACGGCCCTTCCACTCGGTACCGTCAGATCACTAAGACCGACTTTCGTCCCTGTTCGACTTGTAGGTCTCACAGTCAAGCTTCCTTTTGCCTTTGCGCTCTACAATCGATTTCTGACCGATTTGAGGAAACCTTTGTACGCCTCCGTTACCTTTTGGGAGGCGACCGCCCCAGTCAAACTGACCACCTGAAACTGTTCTTCAGCTGGATTCACAGCGAAAAGTTAGAATTCTCACATTATCAGGGTGGTATTTCAAGGACGGCTCCAATAATCCCAGAAGATTATCTTCATAGCCTCCCACCTATCCTACGCAAATAAAGTTTGAAGTCAATTCCAAGCTACAGTAAAGCTTCATAGGGTCTTTCTGTCCAGGTGCAGGTAGTCCGCATCTTCACAGACAAGTCTATTTCACCGAGCCTCTCTCCGAGACAGTGTCCAAATCGTTACGCCTTTCGTGCAGGTCGGAACTTACCCGACAAGGAATTTCGCTACCTTAGGACCGTTATAGTTACGGCCGCCGTTCACCGGGGCTTCAGTCGCCAGCTTCGCATACGCTAACCAACTTCCTTAACCTTCCGGCACTGGGCAGGCGTCAGCCCCCATACTTTGTCTTGCGACTTTGCGGAGACCTGTGTTTTTGGTAAACAGTCGCTTGGACCTTGTTATTGCAGCCTATTAGGCACCCCTTCTCCCAAAGTTACGGGGTTATTTTGCCGAGTTCCTTAGAGAGAGTTATCTCGCGCCCCTTAGTATACTCTACTTACCCACCTGTGTCGGTTTATGGTACAGGCACTTTATATTTACGATAGTCTGAGCTTTTCTTGGAAGTATGACATCATTCACTTCAATACGATTAAGTATCTCCTATTCACGCCTTAAC
>Ga0099800_1042_pt1:0-15000 | contig 40592 bp, 37 predicted proteins | sample Uncmet6_SortRC_1_FD_89868 | JGI IMG/M metagenome (GOLD analysis project Ga0099800, IMG submission 89868) | Marine eukaryotic communities from CALCOFI LINE 67, Pacific Ocean - CN11_C50_N6_SortRC_1 | ecosystem: Environmental > Aquatic > Marine > Oceanic | place: Pacific Ocean: Monterey Bay... | reverse complement strand
AATTAGAAAAATGCTGCTAACCTTTTAAGGTGAGCTAAGAATCTTAATCAAGATAAAATTACATAGTAATGTGTAGCCGGAGCTTGCAATAATATTGACTGGTATAATCTAATTGGACGTGGGTTCAAATCCCACCAGTTCCAAACATAATTGCATCTGTGGCCGAGTGGTCGAAGGCACCGGACTCATAATCCGTTTTCGTAAGAACGTCACTGGTTCAAACCCAGTCAGATGCATCAAAATTTCTCTCATACGCGCTACGTGTGTCTTTGATTTATATATATATACAAATACATTCAGAGGATAGTGAAAAACACAAAACATATTAATGTTTGAAAGATTTACAGAGAAAGCTATTAAAGTTGTAATGCTTTCTCAAGAAGAATCACGTCGTTTAGGACATAATTTTGTTGGTACAGAACAAATTTTATTAGGTTTGATCGGCGAGAATGGTGGTGTAGCTTATAAAGTGTTACGCACCTTTGGCGTAACACTTAGAGAAGCTCGTACTGAAGTAGAGCGAATTATCGGTCGAGGCTCAGGTTTTGTTGCCGTAGAAATACCGTTTACTCCGCGTGCAAAACGTGTTTTAGAAATTGCCATAGAAGAAGCTCGTGACTTAGGGCATGGGTACATTGGTACAGAACATGTATTATTAGCTCTTTTAGAAGAAGAAGTTGGGGTTGGGGTGCGTGTTTTACAACAGCTTGGTTTAGTAATTTCTCAAATCCGTACCGAATTATTAATTCAAATTGGTGAAAGTATCGAAGCTGCCGTAACTGGTGAAAAGTCTGAGCTTTTCGATATGGGAGGATTAGCTATTGAGGAATTCACCACAAATTTAACAGAAACTGCTTTCAACGGCAATTTAGATCCTGTTGTGGGGCGTGATGATGAAATCAGTCGTGTTATCCAAATTTTAGCACGTCGACGCAAAAATAATCCTGTTTTAATCGGTGAACCCGGCGTTGGTAAAACAGCTGTAGCTGAAGGTTTAGCACAACGAATCGTTGAGCGTGATGTTCCTGCACTACTAGACGATAAGCAAGTTATTAGCTTAGATGTCGGTTTATTATTAGCTGGTACGAAATACCGTGGTGAGTTTGAAGAGCGTTTAAAGCGTATCGTCGACGAAGTGCGCAGCTCTGAAAACATTATTTTAGTAATTGACGAAGTTCACACATTAATTGGTGCAGGAGCTGCCGAAGGTGCTGTTGATGCCGCTAATATTCTAAAACCCGCTTTAGCGAGAGGGGAGCTGCAATGTTTAGGTGCTACAACGGTAGAAGAATATCGTAAGCATATTGAGCGTGATTCCGCATTAGAGCGTCGTTTCCAGCCAGTTCAAATTGATGAACCTTCTGTAGATGATACTGTTGATATTTTACGTTGTTTACGCGCCCGTTATGAGCGTCACCATGGTTTAAAGATTGGGGACGATGCTTTAGAGGCCGCAGCGCGTATGGGAGCTCAGTATATTGCGGATCGTTTTTTACCTGATAAAGCAATTGATTTGATTGATGAAGCGAGTGCTCGTGTACGTCTACGTGCTACTAGAACACCGGATTCTGCTACGGGTTTAAAACGTGAACTTCGCGATGTTATGAAGGAAAAAGAAGCTGCAATTCGTGAGCAAGATTTTGAACGAGCTGCTGATATTTTAGATCGCGAAATTGAAATTCGGGCACAATTAAATATTATTCTTTCAACAATTAAGCGTGTTTCAACACCAACAGAAACTTCAACGTATGACTCGGTTGTTTGTGAAGAAGACGTTGCTAATGTTGTAGCGGCTTGGACAGGCATTCCTGTTAATAAACTTTCAAAAACAGAGTCTGAAAAGTTATTATTGATGGAAGATACGCTACATTCTCGTATTATTGGTCAAGAACAAGCAGTATCTGCAGTATCACGTGCGATTCGACGAGCTCGTGTTGGTTTACGTAATCCAAACCGTCCTATAGCAAGTTTTATGTTCTCTGGACCTACTGGAGTCGGTAAAACAGAATTAACGAAAGCACTAGCATTATATTTCTTCGGTGCTGAGGATTCTATGGTTCGGTTAGATATGTCAGAATATATGGAACGACATACCGTAGCAAAACTAATTGGTTCACCACCGGGTTATGTTGGTTACAGTGAAGGTGGTCAATTGACCGAAGCTGTTCGCCGTAAACCTTATACAGTTGTTTTATTTGATGAAATTGAGAAAGCTCACCCAGATGTATTCAACCTTCTTCTACAAATTTTAGAAGATGGTCGATTAACTGATTCGAAAGGGCGTACTATTGATTTTAAAAACACTATGATTATCCTTACATCCAATGTAGGGGCCAAAGTTATTGAGCAAAGTACTACTTCTGGTGGTGGTCTTGGGTTTGATAGCCCGGATTCAGATAATACAGACTCTCAATATAGCCGTATGGCTGAATTAGTTAATGAAGAATTAAAACGCTTCTTCCGACCTGAGTTTTTAAACCGTTTAGATGAAGTTATTGTTTTCCAACAATTAACAAAGCAAGATTTAAGTCAAATTGCTGATATTATGTTAGCGCAACTTTGTGCTCGAACTCAAGAACAACAATTTACATTAAACATTACTCCTCGTGCGAAAGAGCTATTGATTGATGAAGGTTTTGATCCTGTTTATGGTGCTCGACCGTTACGTCGTGCGATCATGAAGTTACTTGAGGATAAATTAGCTAATACGGTATTAAGCGAAGTTATTGAACCAGATAGCTTAGTTTTAGTTGATGTAAATGATCAGAAAGAATTAACTATTATTGTTGACCGTTCATCATCGCCAGCATTAGATGTCAGTCCAGTAGACAAGGTTAGTGAAAAAGCCCCTGAGCCGATTGCTAATTAAGTTGGTTTGTTACCGATAACTTTTTGTTGTCGGTAAACCTCTTTTAGAGGTTTTATGAAAACCTTAATAGGCATTTATATGTTATAATATAATTAGCGATACAGCTAAACTAAATTTATATAGATATAAAAAATATGGACATTATAAGCTTAGGTTACGCAGGCTTAATGGTTGTTTTTACTTTTTCCCTTTCATTAGTTGTTTGGGGACGAAACGGATTTTAAGTCTTTTTATTTTGTATCCATCTAGTAGCTAAAACAGCTAAATGATAGTGATATAACGTTAATTTTATGGAGGAAGTAAAAAAATATGATGGAAGAAATTATTGTAACAGGCATCATTTGCTTTGTAATGACATTAGTGGGAATTTCTTTGGGGTTCGCATTATTAAAAATACAAGCAGGGTAAAACAGAGTTTCGTGCTTTATTAAATATTAACCAAACATTTTGTTTAGTTTTTTATGAATTTATTCTTGTTTTTAATTGATATATTTATTATTATATTAGTACTGACACGTATTCCGAATGTAAATACAGCGTCTATGGATATTGATCAAAACCCAAAATTTTTGAATCCATTAATTAGTATTTTTACAGTCGTTCTCTTAGCTAGTAATGTTTATATACAGGCAATAAATTAAGTTTTGCTCTTAATAAAGTATAAATGTTGTTTTAAAGCTTGTATAAAAATACCAATTGTATATATAATTTTTTAAAGTTATATGATATTATGGCGGTATAGCTAAGTGGTAAGGCAGAGGATTGCAAATCCTTTATTCCCCAGTTCGAATCTGGGTGCCGCCTAATATTTATTTGGGAGAGTGGTGGAATGGTAGACACGACGGACTTAAAATCCGTTGGCTTTTGCGGCCGTGAGGGTTCAAGTCCCTCCTCTCCTATTTTATTTTTTTTAAATTTTTACCCCACGTATTGTATAGTAGTCGTTGGTATCGAATGACGTAACAAGGCAATTTTTCCTGTTTTAGCAATCTCCAAGATTCCAAATTTATCTAATAATTGCTCTAAAGCCACAATTTTATTAGGTTCACCTGTCACTTCTAACGTTAAGGATTTTGAAGAGAGATCTACAATTTTTGCATTAAATACTTTTGCGATATCCATAATTTCTGATCGGGTTTCTTCCGTAAATCGAACTTTTAATAGCATTAATTCACGACCGACATTAGGTAAGGCAGTAATGTCTTGTACTTTACGAACGTTCACTAATTTGTAAAGCTGCTTAGTTAACTGCTCAATAGTACGGTTATCACCAGGAACAACCATTGTAATTCGTGAAATATCTTTTTGTTCAGCTGGACCCACGGAAAGACTTTCGATGTTAAATCCACGGCGCGCGAACAATCCGGCAATACGCGTTAGTACACCGGATTCGTTTTCTACTAAAACAGATAAAGTATGTTTCATTTTCCGATTTCTTCTAAAGTTTGTAGCTGGCATTGAAAATGCCAGCTTTGGTTGATTTTTAGAAATTCATTTCCGCTGCTTGTACTTTTTCAAATTGTTTTTTCTTAATTACTAAGAAAATTTGACATAAAACAACAGCTAAACAGAATACTAAGTAACCGATAATACGATCAGGGTTTTGTAATACAATTTCCGTTTCGGCTTGACCAAAACCACCAATATTCGGGTCAGTTGTTAAAAGTGTTTCTTTTGTAACAGCTTGTCCCATTTTTGCGATTACAGTTTGTCCTTTGGAAATTTTTTGTTCTACAATTGTTCCATCTGATCCTGTAATTGAGATATCATAACCGCCTTTTGAATCAGGGTTAACTGCAGAAATTAGACCAGGAGCACTCGCTAAAATAGGGTTATTATTGGATTTATCGCCATTTGGGTTAACTTGTCCACGTCCACGATTCGCCCCAACGTAGATTGGGTATTTTAAGAATTTAACTTTTGGGTCCTTGGCTGGGTCAGGTGATAAAACAGGGAATGAAATTTCACGGTTTTTATCGCCTAAGATTGGCCCTACTACCAAAATATTCTCTGATTTTGAACTGTACGGAGAAATATAAACACCTTTATTTTTTGCTTTAATTTCGCTTGGTACACGCGAAGGTGGAGCTAACTTAAATCCTTCCGGTAAAATCACTACAGCCCCTACATTTAATGGACCTCTGTCGCCGCTAGCAACCAACTGTTTTTTACTAACATCGTAAGGTATTTTTACAATGGCTTCAAAGACAGTATCGGGTAGAACGGCAGAAGGAGATTCGATAGCTGTGGGTTTCTGCGCAAGATGGCAATTTGCACAAGCAATACGACCATTAGCTTCTCTAGGGTTAGCATAAGCTTGCTGAGCATAAATAGGGTATGCTTGCACCGTTTCGGGTAATAGATTACCAAAAACCATGAAAACTGCACTTATCGAACAAATTAGGTTTTTTAATTGTTTTTTCATTTTTTTAAAAACTTTTTCAGTTTTTTTATTATTTTTTAAAACTTTACGTTTTGTATATTATTTTACTCTTTTTTAGTTCAGGTATTTGATTTCTTTATTCTTTATAGATTGCTAAAAGTCCTGCTCCAGTCAAGTATAAAAAGACTATAGCCCCAGCTAAGCAAAGTTGTGTTACTGGGTCAGTAGAGGGTGTTAGTATTGCACTAATTATGGTTGATCCTAGCACAACATACCTCCATGAATTTAGCATTTGTTTTCCTGTTACAATACCGGCTAATCCTAGAATGATTTGTAAAATCGGCACTTGGAAGGATAAGCCTGTACTGTAAAACAAAAACAAGATGAAATCAAAGTATTGATCAAATGACCATAATGGCTCAATTACAGTGCTACTATAGCCAATAAAAAAGTTTAAAGCAGCTGGTATTAATATGTAATATGCAAACAAAAGACCAACAGCAAATAACAATAACGAAGTTACTAATATCGGTAAAATAATACCTTTTTCCGATTTAGTTAAGCCCGGTAAAATATAAAAAATTATTTGACTAAGTAAAAAGGGGATACTAAAAAGCAGCCCTCCGTAAAAAGAGATTTTGACGGTTGATAAAAAATACTCCCCCGGAGAAAGTTGAATAAATTTAATTCCTGCTACGGGTGCTTCTAGCAGTTCTACAATAGGAGTAATTTTAAAAAACATTACTCCTATTGTTAAACAGGCGAAGCATAGAAATTGTACTGATCGTTGCCTCATTTCTTCAATATGTTCTGAAATGGGCAACTCTAAAGCATCCGTTTCCGAATTTAGATTTGTTTTTCTAAATTGAAAATCATTATCTTTAATTCTCAAATCCACTATACCTCTTATGTCGGTTATGAATAAAATTATTCCTAATAAAAGTTAACCTTTCAACATTTTAACGGCTTCAAAACGTGCTTTTGCAATTTGAACTTTTAAAATTTCTGGTTTTAACTTTCGGTCTTCAGAAATAGTTTCCTTTACTTTTTCTAGATTTGCAGTTGCATCGACAAGAGCTTTTTCAACCTCTTCTAGACTACTCGAACTAGCAACCTCTTCTGCACCATTTACTAAAACTGTAACTTGATTGTTCTCAACTTCAGCAAATCCACCGTACAGAACAGTTGGAGTCCAAGCACCGTTATTTTTATAACGTAATACACCGGCTTCTAGAATCGTAACTAAGGGCGCGTGCCCAGCTAAAATTCCAAGACCACCAGTTATTGACGGTAATACAACTTGTTCAGTCTCACTAGTTAAAAAAACTTTTTCAGGAGTAATTATACGAACATTTAAACTCATCTTAACTCCTTAATTTTTATTATTGTTGTAAACTTTCAGCTTTTGCGATTGCTTCGTCAATATCACCAACTAAGTAGAAAGATTGTTCTGGTAGATCATCTAACTCACCGTCTAAGATTAAATTGAAACCTTTAATACAATCAGCTAAAGATACATATTTTCCTGGTGAACCAGTAAATACTTCCGCTACGAAGAACGGTTGTGATAAGAAACGTTCGATTTTACGCGCACGTGCCACAGCTAATTTATCGTCCTCTGATAATTCATCAAGACCTAAAATTGCAATAATATCTTGCAACTCTTTGTATTTTTGTAAAATCTTTTTAACGTTTTGAGCTGTATCGTAATGTAAATCTCCAACAATCTCAGGTTGTAACATTGTTGATGTTGAATCTAATGGATCTACAGCAGGGTAAATACCTTTAGCAGCTAAGTTACGTGATAATACTGTTGTTGCATCTAAATGTGCAAACGTAGTTGCTGGTGCTGGATCTGTTAAATCATCCGCTGGAACGTAAACGGCTTGAATTGAAGTAATTGATCCTTGTGTCGTTGAGGTAATACGCTCTTGTAACGCACCCATTTCTGTTGCTAAAGTTGGTTGGTATCCTACCGCAGAAGGCATACGCCCTAAAAGTGCTGATACTTCTGATCCAGCTTGTACAAATCGGAAAATATTATCGATGAATAATAAAACATCCTGTTTGTTAACATCACGGAAGTATTCCGCCATTGTTAAAGCTGTTAAACCAATACGCATACGTGCACCCGGAGGTTCATTCATTTGACCGTAACATAAAGCTACTTTAGATTCTGGAAGATTCGTTTCGTTAATAACGCCCGATTCTTTCATCTCCATGTATAAATCGTTTCCTTCACGTGTACGCTCACCTACACCACCAAATACCGAAACTCCACCATGGGCTTTCGCAATGTTGTTAATTAATTCCATGATTAATACCGTTTTACCTACACCGGCACCACCAAATAAACCAATTTTTCCACCACGACGGTAAGGAGCTAATAAGTCTACTACCTTAATTCCAGTTTCGAATACTGAAGGCTTTGTTTCTAATTCTGTAAATGCAGGTGCATTACGGTGAATTGGTAATGTTTCTGAAGAATCTACTGGACCCATTTCATCTACAGGTTGACCTAAGATGTTAAAGATACGCCCTAATGTTGGTGCACCTACGGGAACACTAATAGGGCTACCTGTGTCTACAGCTTCAACTCCACGCTTCATACCATCAGTCGAACTCATTGAAACGGCACGAACTTTGTTATCACCTAATAACTGTTGTACTTCACAAACAACAATTGCTCCAGATGACAGTGTAACCTCAATTGCGTTGTATACTTTTGGTAGTTTACCTGATGTAAACTCAATATCTAATACGGGTCCAATAATTTGGGTTACATTACCCACATTTGTACTAACTTCCAGCATATGCCTTTTAAGAATTATTTTTTTTAAATATCAATAGGGTTTCAAAAAGTTTTAAAGAAGATTATTCTAGCAACTTTTTAAGTGTATTACACTATATATTATACGACATCTTTTCTTTATTTAAAACATATACGGCGTAAGGTTTTACTTTAAGAGAATCCGTTATTTAGCGGGATAACAAAGTTAGAAATATTTGAGTTGTCTTTTCATTTTTTTATAGTGATTTTTTAGGGCCATATTATACATTTAATTATAATTTGCCCTATAAAAATTTAGATTAATATAAAAGATCAGAAGACATTCTTCCAGTTGTTTTTAACCAATTTTGTGCTTCAATATAGTTATTGGGGGCTAAGCGTATTGCTTGACGCCAATACTCCCCTGCTTTATCAAAGAGTGATTTTGATGTTTCAGTATTTTGTTTTTCCGCAGCTTGAGAACCTTGGTAATGATAAATTACAGCAATGTTATTTAATGCTTGTGGTAAGTTTGCATTCAACTCTAGTGCTTGTTGATAGTACTCTAAAGCTTGTACGTACTCTCCATTGTTTGAATAAATTAAACCTATGTTATACAGGATATAACTACGATCATACGGGTCTTCTTCTATTTGCAAAGCTTCGTAATAATTTTCTAATGCTTCAGCATAGTCACCTTCAGATTGAGCAGACATACCATCCCGATAATAAAAGAAAGCTTGTTTCTCTTGTTTACTAGCTGGAAAAACCTTTAGCAGTATGTCTGCTAAAATTGTAAAAGTTTTGTCGATAAAGTTATCGTTACGTTGTGAGCGACCCATTAAATTTTTTGTTCGAGTTTATATTAAAGAGTTACTAATACTCGGCTTGAACAGTGAATGGTAACAGACCAAGAAGTCGTGCACGTTTTACAGCTTTTGTAAGTTGACGTTGATTCTTGATTGATAATTCTGTTATACGACGTGGTAAAATACGTTGTTGGTCATCCATGTATTCTGCGAGTGTTCGAATATCAGTGAAATCAAATTTTTTACTGGATTTAGTTAATTGTTCAGACATGTTTATTTTATTTTATTTCTTTATGAACAGTATGACGATTGCAATTTGGGCAGAATTTTTTTATTTCTAGGCGGTTTGGTGTATTACGACGGTTTTTCATAGTTGTATAGCGTGAAATTCCCGCTGAACGCTTGTTTGTATTTGTTCTACAATCCGTGCATTCAAGTGTTATGATAACACGTATTCCTTTAGTTTTAGCCATATCTTTTGATTGATAGATTATTTTGTTGAATTGCAGAATATATAATATTAAATATATTTTATAAAAACAAGTGCATAATCATTTTTTCCAGTGATGTTTTGTATTTTGGGTAGTGTAAATACGCTTCAAGATGATTTTAGCGATTTATTTTTTCTAACTTACTATATACTATCTATATAGTATTATAGTTAATCTAATTAATACTAGAATTACTTTTTACCGGATATTATGTCACATTCTGTTAAGATTTACGATACCTGTATTGGTTGTACACAATGTGTACGCGCTTGTCCAACTGATGTTCTGGAAATGGTTCCTTGGGATGGTTGTCGTGCGGGTCAAATAGCTTCGGCTCCTCGTACTGAAGACTGTGTAGGCTGTAAACGTTGTGAAACAGCTTGTCCAACTGATTTTTTAAGTGTTAGAGTTTATTTAGGTGCGGAAACTACACGTAGCTTAGGTCTTGCTTATTAATTTTTGTTTAATACTCATTTTTAAATCATTCCACAATATCAAATAAGTTAATTAAATAAATTAGTATGAACTTTTTGATAAATTTCGTATTTGGTCTATTTGTATTGTCGACTATCTGCTATTGGATTAGTTTGACGATACAAATCGATGCAAGTATTATTCGCTGGTTAACTACTGGTGCGACAATAACGTCTAATATTTTCCTATTTGTTTTTTTAGGATACCGTTGGATTAAAGAAGGCTATTTCCCCTTAAGTAATTTGTATGAATCTTTGTTATTCTTAGTTTGGTGTTTGACTAGTGTTCAACTTGTTTCTGAGATAAAAACTTCAAGTAAAATTATTGGTTCTATTATAACACCTTTGAATTTACTGCTTATTGGTTTTGCTACTTCTGTTTTACCAGTTGAAATGCAAAAAGCGGCCCCTTTAGTCCCTGCATTACAATCAAATTGGCTAATGTTACACGTTAGTATGATGATGGTTAGTTATGCTACATTGATTCTTGGGTCATTATTATCTATTTTGTTTTTAATTTTAAGTTTTAGTTCATCTAACGCTACTAAAAATTACATGACAGTTCGGTCTGATGCGAGTGGTGCTTTATTACTGGACCCTAAATTAGAACAAAATTTAGATTATGATAGCTCAAAATCTAATATTGGTAAAGAAAAACTATTATTCAATTTAGATAATTGGAGTTACCGTACAATAAGCCTTGGCTTCCCTTCTTTAACTCTAGGTATTATTTCTGGTGCCGTTTGGGCGAATGAAGCATGGGGTTCATACTGGAGTTGGGATCCTAAAGAAACTTGGGCTTTAATTACTTGGATTGTCTTTGCTTCTTATATTCATGCTCGTTTGACAAAAAATTGGCAAGGCCAAAAAGCTGCTTTCTTAGGCTCGCTTGGTTTTTTTGTCGTGTGGGTTTGTTATTTAGGTGTGAACTTCTTGGGTAAAGGTCTGCACAGTTACGGTTGGTTAAGTTAATACTTTTTCTTCCAAGCGGACACCATGTTTAGTTTTATTGATATGAAAAAAATTATTTTGTAATTTAAAAAACTATTTAAAATAGTTTTTTAAATTACGATATTTACTTTCTTAAATTTTTTAAATTGTGTTTGGGTTGAGTCAAATTTTACGTATCCATCTGATAATGCGTAAAGTGTATAATCACGTCCACATCCAACATTTAAGCCTGGTTTAATTTTTAAACTCCGTTGACGCATTAAGATGTTCCCTGCGGTTACATGCTGCCCGCCGCAGCACTTTACACCTAAACGTTTCGCATTTGAATCGCGACCGTTTTTTGTACTCCCGGCTCCCTTTTTATGTGCCATAATTAATTTGGTTTAGTTTGTATTTTATCAATCATTATACGCGTTTGGGCTTGTCTATGCCCTTTAGTCAAACGTGTTTTTTTCTTAGGTTTCATTTTAAAGACAGTAATTTTTGAATCTTTAAAATGTTCGAGTACAGTTGCTTTAATCTCAACGGATTCTAAATTTTCTATATATGGGTGTCCAACAATTCGGCGTCCCTTATCATTACAAAGTAAGATACGTTGTAACATTAATGAACTCCCGGCTTTATTAGGTAAACGGTTTGTAGCATAGTACTTACCTTCCTCGACCAGCATTTGTTTTCCACCGATTTCGATAACAGCGTATTTCATTTTTAGTTGTTTTTAAAAACGTTACTTTCAATACATTAAAGCTAATTTTGTCTAGAGTCAATTTACAATGCGATTTAAAAAAATTAAAGTGCTTATTTTTGATTTTAAAATAATGTTAAAATTTCATTTGTAAAATTTTCGGACGCTTTTGATTTATATCGATTCGGGTTTAGTATGATACATAACATTCGTTTTATTTGTACATCCTCGATTTTGACACAGCTTAGAAGGTTTAGTTCTAATTCCTTTGTAATTGCCGAAACAGAGACAAAAGCTGCACCTAGCCCCGATTGAACAGCATTTTTTATAGCTTCAATTGAGTTTAATTCCATTTCGACTTTTAAGCGCGTTACGTCAATTCCATTTTTTGATAAGGTGTCATCAACTACGGTTCTAATTGTTGATTGCGGATCCAACGTTATAAACTTCAAATTGTATAAATCTTCTTTTTTTATGTGTCCTTTCTTGACGAAAGGATGTGCCTGCGGAACAATTAAGGCTAATTCATCTTCTACATAGGGGGTAATATCTAGAATTTTTTTCAATTCTTTGGGTATTTCACCACCAACAATACCGATGTCAACTTGCCGATTCATGATATGCCACGCAATTTTTCTAGTCGAGTTGACATTTAACTGCACATTTATATTTGGATATTTTTGACGAAAAAGACCAATAATTTTAGGCATTAGGTAAGTGCCGGTTGTTTGACTGGCCCCAATTATTAATTTACCACTTTGCAACTCACTTAAATCATCAAGGGCTCTAGAGCTTTCTTCACACAACGTTAAAATCCGGTTACTGTATCTTACGAGTAGATTGCCGGATTCTGTTAATTCGATTTGTTTTTTCGTTCTATCAAATAGCGTTGTTTTTAGTTGTTTTTCTAGGTTTTGTATTTGGAGACTAACCGCGGGTTGAGTAAGAAATAAGCTTCGGGCTGCATTTTTAAAGCTTCCATCATTAGCAACAGCTTGTAAAATGACTAATTGTTCTAGTGTATACGGAAGATAACTACGGTTCATTTGTAATGGTTCTTCTTTTTTTCGACAAAACGTAAAAGTTATGTATAATATCCTATAGGCGGACGTGGCGGAATTGGTAGACGCGCCAGATTTAGGCTCTGGTGAGATTTTCTTGTGAGAGTTCGAGTCTCTCCGTCCGCATTTTTTTTATTTTTTTTGTAATTGAAGCATTAAATTAAGCATTTCAAATTCGAATTTAATTTTTGAGCGGTTAGTCAATCCACCAAGAATAGTTTCTTTCCCTCGTTGTGTGAACCAAATTTGTGAATAAGAAAGGTAACTAGATACAATACTAACAAGTAATAAGAGAAATCCAACATAAATTACCGGAATACCGGGATCAGATTTTATTTGTATTCCAGTTGCGGTTATATAATCACAAAGCTGAATGTCAGGATTGTTTGGTAATGGTTCATTAATTTCTCCTTCTCCCAATAGTGTCCCCCGCTGATCATATATAGCACTTGTCCCTCTTAATGTTGTATTTAAAAGTGTATATCCGTTAGGTTGTTCACTCAATTCTCGTGGTAGCCAAGATAACCAAATATTTTTTGTTGATTTTAAAATCGGTATTTGATAAGGTTGCGTATTGTTAAATTTCGCACGTAATCCAACAATTGCCCAATCTGTTTGATAAAAGGTTAATCCGGCGTATCTCAATGGGTGGTTAACATAAATAGTTTCGCGTTTTACCTCTTTTCCATTTTTATCTAATATTGATAAATCCGTATAAAATTGTTTTATACTCTGATTATCGGTATAGGTAATCCAGAAATCATTAACTCTGCCTGAGACTTGTGGAACATAACTATTTATATTATTATTCAAGATATTTTGAACATAAAAGACTTCTGTTTCTGGTATAAATTCTTGGGCCACAAAACCTGACGTCGAGGCAAGAATAGTACCAAGGAGTATTAATACCATACTAAAGTGAACAATTATTGGCGATATTCGTCCTATTATACCTTTGTGTGCATATACACTTTCAAACCCTTGAAAAATTTGATAATCCTTCGATTTTAAAGCTGTAATTAAACTTCCATTTGTTGTTACATCTGTTTTTGTGTTGAAAGGTAGCCTTTTATAGTTTTGTGTTGCTTTATAAAATTTAAATTTTCTTGCATTTTTTAAAATAGGTAACTGTTGTAAAAAAGTGCAGCAGGTTAAACTAGTACCAAATAAAATCAGAAGGCTAATAAACCACCAAGTACGAAATATATGATCTAGTCCTAGCTTGATAATAAGTGTATAACTGAAAATACCAAACCAAGGCTGACTGTAGGCGTTTTTATAGAACTCTAAAGTTTGATCTTGTTCAATTATTGAGCCTATTACGCTAAAGCCAGCAATAGTAAGTAGGAGTGCAATCGCGAATTGAAGATTCGCTAAATACTTTACAAGCAAATATTGTATTTTCATAGTAGTTTAAAAATTAGAAGATGCTGTTCGAATTCGCCCAGAGAGTGCCCATTCTTGTAGCGCCTGGATCTTTTTCCCCTCTAATTGGGCTAATGGTATTATTTCATCTAAGCCTTTTAAGATATCTTCTGTAGTAAATTCTCTATTTTCATTAAATGCAATATGCATTCCTTCGATAATTGCTTGATAAATTTCTGCACCAGAAAAATCTATCGACTTTTTACTCAAATATTCGATATTAAAATCTTGAAGATTATCAGGCCTAATTTGTGAAAGTAAGACGGTAAATATTTTTTTTCTTTCCTCTTCAATAGGCAGCCCAACAAAGAAAATTTCATCAAAACGCCCTTTTCTTATTAATTCGAGAGGTAAGACTTCAAAATTATTGGCTGTTGCAACGACAAATACTTGTGATGTTTTTTCTGATAACCAAGTAATAAATGTCGCGAGTACTCTGTTCGTTGTTCCACTATCACCTTTAGCATCGCTTTGGTTGAATGATTTGTCAATTTCATCAATCCAAAGTACACATGGGGAAAGGGCTTCTGCTACCCGTATCATTTCACGTACACGTGATTCAGATTCTCCAACTATACCGGCGAACAATCGTCCAAAATCTAATCTTAGAAGGGGTAATTGCCAGTCATGAGCGATAGCTTTTGCTGTAAGGGATTTTCCTGTTCCTTGTACACCAACCAAAAGCAATCCTCTCGGTACTGGAAGGCCATAATTATAGGCTTTTTCGGAGAAGGAATTTGTTCGTTGGTCTAGCCATATCTTTAAATTCTCTAGTCCACCAACATCATCTAATGTTTGTGATGTGGAGCAAAATTCGAGTATTTGGGTTTGATTAATGATTTGTTGTTTCTCACTTAAGATTATAGAAATACTTGAATTATCTATAATCTGATTACTGGCGATAATTTTGGATAAAACACGTCTTATTCTTTCAATTGATAACCCTTGGCAAGACCGAACTAAGTTCTCTAAATCATCTTTTTTTAGATCTTGGTCTAACAGCGTCAACAGACGTGTCAGTTCTTGTCTTATTTCATTAATATCAGGTAAATTAAACTCTAAAACTGTTATCAACTCCCTTAT
>Ga0099800_1041_pt1 | contig 40921 bp, 63 predicted proteins | sample Uncmet6_SortRC_1_FD_89868 | JGI IMG/M metagenome (GOLD analysis project Ga0099800, IMG submission 89868) | Marine eukaryotic communities from CALCOFI LINE 67, Pacific Ocean - CN11_C50_N6_SortRC_1 | ecosystem: Environmental > Aquatic > Marine > Oceanic | place: Pacific Ocean: Monterey Bay... | reverse complement strand
TCTAGACGAAGACGGATCTTTGGACAATGCTGGTGACATTTTATACTATATGCCGACCAGGACTGGACAGAAGGATAACTATAATCTATCAGTAGGCATCAGCGCCACCTGGAGCGTCCCTAGAGACAAGAAACTACAGAAACTGTGTAAAGAGGCAGCAGGGACTCAGATCTCCTTACAGAAGCAATTGACTGCCAATAAGCGCCTCGATTTTGAGATCGCGAGACTTAAAAATTGTGGGGAATTGTTAAAGGCGGGAATACGCTTCGCTCCGGGCACACGATATGCTACCATATGTGCCGACGTGCAGGTAAAAGGTGTGAACTTTATGGTTCAGCACAAACATTCTATTCCTTCCCCTTCAGTTTCCGAATCGCGTGTGAGCGAATCCGCTGCTGATCTCGGCGGTCCTGTATTGATTCAACAATAGTTTTCTTTCCAAGTTTTTCTTTAACCTTTGATATTACTTTTTTGATTGTAGGTTTGATTACCTTGAGGAGTATGTCTGCCAAAGGTTTGGCAAGCAGTGCCGACGTAGTTGCTACTAGAGCAATGGTTGCTGTAGTGGTTATTTCCGGGGCAGAAGGTAGATACTCTTCAATGAAAGGTGTAGTTTTTTCTGAAGGTTCTTCGATTGTCGCGGTTTGAGGCGGAGTGACTTTTGATGTATCAGGTATTGATGGAGTTTCAGGGGTCTCTGCTGGGGGTACTTTAGGGACTGGTGCTGTTTGTTCTATGACCATGTTCTCCGGTTCGTACTGAATCGGATCGAACGAAGGAGTATTGGCGTCACAAAATATTCTTACACCATCAGGATCGTCTTCCATAATCTTATCACTACCACCCTCATGTGCTTCTACACATCCAGGAATATTGATAATAGGAACGCCAATGAATTCTGTTATTGGTGCGACCGGTGGTATCGCTATAGGAGGACTACTTGTCAACCACTCTGGAATACTAGGTATACTCAGGTTAGTCGTATTTATATCAATCTCGGGAATTTCTTGTGACATTTAATTTAGTAGTGCCATTGCTCCCATCATCTAATTCAGCAAATGCCATTCTTAATATGTATATGACTACAAACAATGCACCTGCAACTGCAAGTATGACACAGATAATCACTGACCACACAGGGTCGTTAGCATTATCTAGAGGACGTAATAATAAATTCATCATTCATCATTTATAGATTTAATCCAGAGAGAAAGTTTCATCACTGCAAGGATTAAAGTGAGTGGTATTAGTAGACCAAATACAATAAACAAACTCATTTGCAAAATGGCTCCCAATGTTCCCATCCGTGTTTATGAACTGCCCACATTCCTAGGATAGGAACGAAGACCAGGCACCATGCCATGAATCCTAAAGCGTATGGGTTGTTTAGTACAACACCACAAAACCTAGCAAAGTTTAGTATCATTAGATTCGTTACCTTTAATGCTACAAGTTAATTTACAATCCTCTCCTTGATATTCACTATCAGGAATAAAGATATCTCCACCACATACAGCACTTCTACACACTTGTCTAGATGAGTTTATTTTAATGTGCTGCTTATCCATAAGTCTCTAAAATAAAAATCTACTTTAGTAAGGCTATCTAATGGTGGTTCTAAATTTGATTCTGCCCATAGTATACAAAATCTATGGACACTATCATTCGATTGGACATATTTGACTCCATGCATTCTAGCAAAAGACGACATGGCGAAGTCATAAGAATTCTTTAATTCTGGTTTAGTGCGCTGTGCCATTTCCATCATATTTGTCACTTTCATAGTAAAAATTTTCGCCTCTATAAAATCCAAAAATTATAGTAAGAAGAATAAATGGAATTGATACCCAGAGTAAGACGTGTGCTAGAGTCATTCGACATTACCTGGTGATAGTGATTGGAAAATTTTAGAACAAGCATCAATAGCAACATGTGCTCCATATACCCCAGAGAAAATATACAAGATACCTAACTTAGAACAATACAGTTCCAGTTCCTGACATGTTCTTATGTCAGTGGTACTGTAATCAATAACAATATCACCCTCCTCAAGTAATGGTAGCAACTCATCAAATGTGTCTTCTACCTTTTCCTCTGGGAGTGTAATCTGAAAAACACCAGGAACTTTACCTGCACTAGTGTATCTAAGACCATCAGATTTAACTGCTTGGACAAGATACTCTAGTGAGGTTACACATCCACTAATATATCCTGCTTCATATTGTCCACAGGCATTCTCATAGTTGGTGCTACTGTAACCCCAGACTTCAATTCCCTTTGCAAGCATACGGCGAGCCATACCTTCACCAGTACGACCCAAACCAATCAATCCAACTTTCATTTTAATCAATTCAATTTACGTGAATGACGCCAGTCATGCCTGCACTCTGATGAGGACCACAGAAGAAGTTGTAATCTCCTACATCAGCAAACACAACGTCTTGTGATTCTCCTGGAGCAAACAATAGTGCTTCTCTAGACAGGTCAGGACGTGCCTCAACAATAATATTGTGAGGAGGTAGTGATTCATTCATAAAATGAACTGTATCACCCGCAGAGATTGTGATGTCATTGGGTTCAAATACTAGATTGCCACCAGCACCCATCGTTACATCCACTGCCCATGCAGGTAAAGCAAGGAACAATGAAGCGAATAGACAAATTAATAGCCTCATGGCTTTTCCGTGACTAATTTATCTAGTATACCAGGTTTTATCTACTATTGTTTTTGTGTGATATTCAGAACAATATACAGTTACAATCCAGTCTCTTCGGGAAGACAACCTTTCATCTGCATAGCAAGATCTCCACCCACTTCGCCTGCTTTATCTGCTACAAACAGTGTAACAAATCCACCTAAGACTGGTCCTACGTATGGTATACCTACAAACCATGGTGCTGCTGCTGCTCCTAGACTAGCGCCTACAACCCTTCCTTGAGACTCTCCACCACCTGCCGCCTTTATACACTCTAGAGTCTCGGCACTCATCTTTTTTCCCTCTTGTCCTCCTTCTACACCACGTTCGGTGACGATTCGTACATCACTTCTACCACCTATACCAAAGAATCCATTACGTGTCTCTACATCCCGTGTAGAAACCATTGTCTTTGGATCGTTAGACGAGTATTTTATTTCATATCCATCTCTACCAGCTCTTACACTGTAAGAAGTGTACTCACTGACCGGTAGATTAATTTGTGGTAATTGACCGTTCTTAACTAACAGTCCGATTGTTCCAATATGTGCCACACCCACTAATGTACCTAGACTAAGTGCGAACCATTTCATTGTTTTAGATTGTAGGTTTTACAGGAGGTTCCCCGTCACGAGTTTTAATAACAAGGGGTGCTTGCTCAATACGAATAGTTTGGGCAGGTGCAGTTTCTTTTGCTGCTGCAATCAATCTTTCCATGTCGGCTTTACTAATGCCGACATTACTACCCCCACCTTCCCCAGCTTTCTTTGCTGCCTGGACGCCAAAAGTCGCGAGCACCCCAGTAAAGACACTCGCGATAAAAGTTGGATCAAGTTTTTGCTCGGGGATTCCGAGTGCAGGGGGGAGTTTGATGTATGCCAGTGTTAGTATTCCGCCGCTCCAAACAAGGATGCCAAGGCGGACAAAGGTAGAAAGAATAGCAAGTTGTTCTTCTTTATCGTCTGCTGCTTCTTTCAGTTTACCAAGAATACCTTTCTTCTTAGGATCTTCCTTCTTGACTTCTTCTGGCATTGATGATCGGCAAGTCTCTTTTATTTATCTAAAAGATACTGTTTTTCATTTTCGTATATATTACGCTGACCCGTCTTAAGTTCCCATGCATATACTAGGTCAGGAATTAACCACTGATCCACACGAACACAATGCTCCCAGTTGATAGGGTGAGCACAACTCACCACTACAACAGTAAAGAATGCCTTAGCATGGATCCAGATAGTAAACATTACTCTTTAATATAACCGTTTTCAACCAAGTATTTACGAGTCAATGGTGTTGGATCATATTCGGTCCACATCTGACCAGCAGCACAAGCATTCAATGCATTCATAGTCATGTGTTCAGTTTTACCTGCCCACATTGCTTCCTTCTCCCACGGAATTGCTCCTGGTTGCATTGCATATGTTCTACGTGTCATCTCTTGCCACATCTCAGGGACAGCATCTTCGGGTAAGATAATAGCAATCAAACTATTATCAATCGTTCCTGCCATACAATCCTGTGCAGCGTGCCATCCTTCATGACGCATGACACTCATGAGCACATGAGGGCGACCCATAAATGTCTTGTTCAAAAAGAAGTTATTACTTACAGTATGATAGACACCACGATTTCCTACTGGAAAATACTTTTCATCAGCAAGATATACACCTACACCAACTTCACTTAGTGAAGCGAGCATATGATTAAACTCTTGTGCCACTGAAGTAAATGCTTCAGGGTTATCATAATTTGAAGAAACATCTAACAAAGAATTTACTTCAGTCACATCATCGGTGCATTCCTGAAGAAGCATACATCCCATAGAATGATTGGTATAGTAATCATCCTTTCCAATAGGATCTGCCATTACAGGGGCAGCAAGACATGCTGCCATCAAAGCCATAATAATTTTTTTCATATTAGAAAGGTAGAGCAGACTTACCAAGTTCAGGAATAGCACCTCCAGTTGTTCCGGGCATAGAATCGCCCATCAAACCTGGTAGGGAATCAGTGACACCAGCAGTGGCAGCTTCTACAATCTGCTGTTTAATATTCTCTTTGATGGCATCTTGGTTTACATAGACGTATCCGGCAGTGCCTGTGACGGCAGCACCCATACCAAAACCTAGAAGTGCCAATACATTAATTAGTTTTTGCATTTGATAAAGCGTAAGAACGCTCAAGTGTTAATTTTAGATACTCTTGGAAATAATCCTCGATGTTATCTGTTGTTTTGTTGCCTTGACTTACCCAGTGATGACAGAACTCGTAGACAATTCTACAATAATCATTTAAATAATGTGACAGTGCTCTAAAGACTGCTGCTCTAAGAAGCATACGTTCTTCTGAGTAACGCCAATCATCCATGTCTTTGGGATCTAATAAAGTTTTCCGCGTCCAGGACAACCAGGGGTCTCTTTCCATTTTTCTTCATAATAAGAATCGGTTCATAGTCCCCAGAGTTAGCACATGCCTGGTCATAAGAATCCCAGACATTCAGCTTCTCCTGGTTCTTACATTCTACCGAAAAAGGGAACTTTTGTCTAGCGTCTCGTGCCATGATGAGGTCTTCACCACCGGCACCCATAGACCTAGACTCAATATCTTCCGGGTGGACGTTCCTGTGTTCAATAAGTTTGTCACGAACCCATTGCTGTAAACGTCTACCCTTTGCTTTGGCAGACTGTGGACGCATTAAAGTTTATCTTTTACCTTATGTATAACATTTTCTGCTATCTGTTTATGACCTAGGATGCTAGGATGCCCATCGTTTAGTATTATATTAAAGTTTTCTTTATTAAAATTATAATCGTATCTTATATGACTGTAATTAGTAAGAGCACTAATAAAAAAAGGTTTTCCTATAAGTTCTAAGTGAGATTTTATGGAATTGTAAGCAACCAATTCCTTTGTCATAGAATCCTTAACGCTCAGGATATGAGTAGCACGATAAGTTTTCCAATCATGATACTCTCGCCCATAACGACGACGCTCCTTCTCCATTCTCAATGTGTCACGATACGGAATACCAGGGTCAACCACCCATTTATTGTACTTCTCACTCCACCATTCATGCCTAAAAGAATAAGTTAGTTGTATAAAAATACAATCATACTCCTCAAAGTTACGATCTTCAGCAAAAAATTGTCTCAGGATTCTATCATTCGAAGCACCGCTTCTTGATATATTGATTTCTTCAGCACCAAAGTGATCACAGACCAATTTTGACCAGCGATATTTGGTCGGGTCAAGGTCAAGTATCTTATCTAATCCACCACCATAAGTGAAGGAGTCACCATCAAAGTAAAACTTCATTATCTTTGATTTTATTGATAAAAATTTCAGCAATCTGTTCGTGACCTAGAACAGAAGGATGCCCATCATTGGGTATTCTATCAAATTTTGCCTTATTAAAATTGACATCATAATCAATATGAGTGTAATTACTAAGAGTGCTCATCAAAAAAGGTTTACCAATTAGTTTTAGATATGATACGATAGAATTATAAGCGACAAGTTCTTTCGACATCCCGTGCTTGTGCGAGTATAACTCTGCTTGATAATAAGTTAACCAATCGTTGTACTCAGAACCAAAGTGCTTATCATAGTCCTTCATTCGACCATCTCTTTTAAAGTCTTTGATCAAAGTATGCCTGAACCACCTATTGAACTTGTCGCTCCAAAATTCTCCTCTACACGGATAGGTTAGTTGTATGAAAATATAATCACAATCCTTCACTAGATCAAAATTCTCAGCAAAAAGGTGCCTCAGAACTCTATCGTTCGGGGCACCTCTAGAGGATACATTTATTTCTTCGGCACCAAAATGGTCCGAAACTAATTTAGACCAACGAACTTGCGTAGGATCAATACCACATTTACTTCGTAGTCCACCACCATAAGTGAAGGAGTCACCATCAAAATAAAATTTCATTCAATACCTTTGATCTTCTTCCACTTGTGAAACATCGCTTGAAGATGCCAAGACTGTGCCAAACTATTGGCACCCTCCCGCAATCTACGAATGTCGTCGGGATCAGTTGTATACTGTTCGTAATCTTTTCTCCAACTGCTCCTGTCCCAACTTTTCACAGTTGGAACCCTGCGAATGTGTCCTTCTTCACGTCTTGTTTGATACCCCCAATGAGATAAGACTCAACCTCAGTCTCCTGAGGAGCGACCTGAAGACCCTTCGACGAAATCCAATGTTCCGTCCAGGGGAGTGGGTTATTCTTTGCGGCAATGTCATAGATTGGTTTTAGTCCGATTGATTTCATACGACGATTGGCAATCCACTCAACATATTGGGATAGAAGTTTATCGTTGAGACCGATCATGCTACCATCTTTGAACAGATACTCTGCCCATTCCTTCTCTTCATCAACTGCTTTCTTAAACATGTTGATAATATTCTCACGCTCTTCTTGAGCAATCTGCTGCATGTCTGGATCATCACCAGCGTGCCACTTGTTCATAATGTTCTGCGTGAGACCGAGATGCTGATTCTCATCTCGGGCAATAAGCGAAATGATTTTTGCCGACCCTTCCATGGATTTGAGCTCACCAAAAGCAAAAGAGCAAGCAAAAGAGACATAGAAGCGAATGCCTTCCAGGATGTTGACATTAGCGACTGCTCTGTAGAGTTTACGCTTTAGTTCATATAGATCACTTTGACCAGCAGGAACGCCTTCTAGGGCATGTTCCCACATAGGACCGGACCCAAACACCTGAGCAGCATTGATGAAGTCATCATACGCCTCAGTTACTGACTTAGCACGGTTAAGAATACGCTCATCATCTAGAATAGTATCAAATACCTCAGATGGATCTGGGTAGATATTCTTAATAATGTACGTGTATGATCTACTATGGATTTGTTCCATAAATTCCCACACACCCATCGCTCCTTCGAGTTCTGGTAGGGAACAATATGGTTTGAATGCCATACCAGGACCACGACCCTGGACAGAATCCAAAAGGATTTGATACTTCAGGTTAGAAGTATAGATATGTTTTTGTTCTGGACGGAGCATTTGATAATCTGCTCTGTCTTTTTGTAAGGAGATCTCTTCAGGTCTCCAGAAATATGACAATTGTTGCTGAGTAAGTTTCTCAAAGATCGGATACTTATACGTGTCATACCTTTGGATCCCTAAAGGGGGTCCAAAAAACATACACTGCTTCTTAGTATCAACTTTACTGTCATTAAAAACAGTCATACCTTTGATTTCCGTCTTCACAATTTTTGGTTCGCTAATTCTAAAGTTAGATTTTGCAGGACTCACAGTCTTCTTCGTCGGCATTTGATAGATCGTTCAGTAGTGATTGGAGTTCGGGTTGTGGGTCTAGTTCGTCAGATTTATTATCATATGTGTTCTGATAATAAGAAGTCTTCCATCCTAACTTGTATGTTGTAAGAAGATCTTGTGCCATTTCGGACACAGGCACTTCGTTATCGGGATAGTGTTCAGGATTGTATGACCAGTTACCGGAGATTGCCTGGTCAAAAAACTTCTGCATTACAGCGACAACATTAATATACCCAGTATTGTTAGGCATATCCCACAGAAGAGTATAATTATTCTTGAGTGTGGCGTATTGCGGAACAATCTGCTTAAGAGGTCCCTTCTTCGATTTCTTGACGGATAAGTGATCTCTAGGTGGTTCGATACCGTTGGTTGCGTTACTGACGACTGAGCTGCTTTCTGATGGCATTTGTGCCGAGAGCGTGGAGTGTCGTAGTCCGTGTTCCTTAATAGATACCCGTAGATAATCCCAATCATGATGTAGCGTGTTTTTAGAAATGTCGTCTACATTTAATTTATAATGATCGATAGGTAACTGTCCTTGAGCATACTTTGTGCGGTTAAAATACTCACACGCTCCCTTTTCTTGAGCAAGTTTATTTGATGCTTTGAGAAGATAATACTGGAAAGATTCTGAAAGACCGTGTACGGCGTCCCACGCCTCCTGTGAGGCGTAATTAAACCCTAGTTTGGCAAGATAGTGTGCGAGACCGATAAAACCGACTCCAAGCGATCTACGTGCCTTTGTACCAATCTCTGCTGCCTTGACCGGATACTCCTGGTAATCAATCAGTTCGTCTAGAGCACGTACAGAAAGTTCGCACAGGTTCTCTAAGTCATCATCAGAACGAATCTTACCTACGTTGACAGCAGACAGGATACACAAAGCAATTTCACCATCTGTATCATCAATATGATTCAGTGGTTTGGTGGGTAGTGTGATCTCTTGACACAGATTAGACATCTCAACCTTGTCGGTAAAGGAAGAGTGACTGTTACAATGATCAATATTCATAATGTAGAGACGACCTGTCTCCGCACGTTCTTTCAGTAGGTTCAGGAATAACTCCTGTGCCGCGATAGTCTTTCTTGGAGTAAACTTATCTGATTCATAGCGTACATAGAGATCGTCAAATGTATCAGTACCAAAAGCATCATAGAGACCTGGTACGTCATGCGGTGAGAAGAGGCTAATCTCTCCATTTGCAATGAAACGTTCGTAGAAAATCTTTGAAATTTGGATTGAGTAGTCAAGTTTTCGTACCCGATTGTCTTCTGTGCCTTTGTTGTTCTTAAGAACAATAATATCTTCTATTTCTTGGTGCCAGATAGGAAAGTGAACTGTAGCAGAACCACCTCGGATGCCGTTTTGTGTGCAGCATCTGACAGTTGCCTCAAACTTTTTAAGGAAGGGGACCACGCCTGTGTGTTGTACCTCTCCGCCTCTGATTTTAGCGTTGATGCCACGGATTCTGCCTGCGTTGATACCGATACCAGCACGTTGTGCGACGTATTTACCAATAGCCATATCACTGCTAAAGATACTATCGAGGGAGTCATCAACATCAACGAGAACACAAGATGCAAATTGACGAATGGGTGTTCTGACCCCTCCCATGATTGGCGTTGGGATGTTGATCTTGTGCTTCGAGATGGCATTGTAGTACCTGCGTACAAAGTCTAGGCGATTCTCTTTAGGATACTCTGCGAAAATCGTGGCAGAGATCATCATATACATGAACTGAGGCAGTTCATATACCTCACCAGTGCTTCGGTCCTGTACCAAGTATTTGTCTACTACTTGTCGTAGACCAGCATATGTAAACAGGAAGTCACGATCATGGTCAATGTATTGACCAATAGTATCTAGTTCTTCACGAGTGTACTTCTGTAGAATTTCTGCATCATACACTCCAGCATCCACACATTTAATAATATGCTCATAGAAGTGTGGTGTGTCATGCATCACTCCATACAAGCTCTTACGAATAGAGAAGAGTAGTAGACGAGCAGCAACATACTGATAGTTGGGTGAGTCCAGATCAATAAGATCGGAAGCAGCACGAATGAGAATCTCTTGGATCTCTCCGGTGCTGATGCCGTCAAAGAACTGGATACCAGACTTCATCTCAACTTGACTGGCAGACACGCCTGCTAGACCCTCACAGGCAGCGTCCACCATCTTATGCATCTTGTTTAGGTCAAGTACTTCTACTGTACCGTTTCGCTTTTGTACCGTAATGCTGCTGGTCATTCTTCTTCCAAAGATTAAATTTAAGTTCTGCTTGTAAACCTTTATAGGTGTTTGATTCTACTATGTCCTGGACATTATGCCCAGCAAGAATCATATCGTTAATGTCTTTTTGTTTTACCGAGTCTGGCCAGATAACGATCTTATCGCCCCCTTTAATACACTTGGAAATTCTCTCGGTGATCTCATTATTTCTGGGTTCATTGTCATATATCCAGCAAATGTCGTTAATACCAAGATCACTAGAGCGCAGATCAGCTCCGCACATAGCGACTGAGTTTCGTATAAATGTACTATCGAATGGTCCTTCCGTGATGTAGACAACCTCCTCTTTATCGATTGTATCCAGTCCATAAATCTTAGGATGATCTTCGTCAAGCATGACGGTTAGATATTTAGGAGTAACCCATGAGTCTAAACTTCTCCCCTGAAACCCTATCAGTTTCTTACCTTCGTCATAGAATGGGATGATAATCCTTGCGTGGTCATTCTTATTATCTGGATAAGTTTCTTTGATAGAGTTACAATACTCTTTAAACTTTCCAGCGTAGTAAAAATGTTCTGGATTTAATTTCCTCTTCTTCAGATAGTCGCTTGCTCTATCATTAGAAGATGCTTTTGGAAGTTTAATTGATACCTTAAAGACTGGTTTCTTAAACTCAAACTTAGGTTCTGGTGTCACAGAACCACGACCTGTTAGACCTTCTTTATATCGCTCCATGACATACTGATCATAGAGTGACTTGTCTAAGTCCTTCAGAAAATAAGTAAACGACTTCGAAGTACCACAGTTATGGCACTTAAAGTTATAGTCAGTCTTCTGTCGATAAAGATACCCTCGTTTCTTAGTTCTATTTTTCTTTGAGTCCCCACAATAAGGACATCTAAAGTTATAGAGGTGATCTTTTACTCGTGAGAACTTTTCTAGTCTTGCTGATATCAATCCAATATACTTGGAATCGATGTAGATCATCTACGTTGTTCTACGGAAGTCGGTGCCTCCATTCTATAGTTAATCTCGCTTGGTGTCAAGACTGAAAATAGTCTGCTTCCAATGGGGGAGACTACGACACTAATGATCGTAAGAGCACCAGCAATGCTCCACATCTTCTTCTCCATAAGACGAAGACGCTCATCAATCTTTCGGATGTCTCTTTCACATCCCTTCTTTATCTCATCTGCTCTTCTGTTGACTTCTCTATGTACGCTTTCTATTTTCTCAAATAAAACTGCGTCTATTCTATCTTGCTTATCCAACTTTTCATTATGAACGGCAAGAAGTTGTCCCATTTTTACAGAGTTGTCCTGCAAAGATTCTACTACACGTTCTAGTCTTTCTAGAATAGCAGCATTGACTCCGGCTTCATCCATCTTTCATCCAAGTTTTACGTGATCTTGGTCCTAGATAAGCGTATTTCTTTTTTTTCCTCTTTAAAGGAGTGTCGTATCCTGCGATCGAACCTTCACTATCAGACTTACTACTAAACCCTGGTTTGGCAGCAGTTGCCCCACCACCAGCAAGGGTAGTAGATTCTCTAACAATGTTTATGATGCGATCGATATCCATCAGATTGTTTTTAAAATAGCAAGACACTTTTCGTCAGTCTCTATATCATCCAAACCAGACTTAGGATACTCTGGAATGCGATTGAGAAATAACAAAAACGTTTTGATCAGACACCAGTATTCTTTTTCAATCTTGTAGAACATCAAAGGCACAGTTGCCTCGCCAAAGACATTAAAACAGATGATAAAGTGATTCAGGATGAGATGTGCTTTCAACTCATCCGTTATCACATACTTTTTAAAAAGACGTTTGATATACTTAAACCTTTTCAGGTCTTCCTCAAAGTCTTCAATCGTGACTGCTTGTGGATTTTCGTAATATTTAATAGCAAAGAGGAGATGATTCTCCTCATTCAATTCATCAAATCGCATTTAGTAATTATGCAACTACAGTAATTGTGCCAGCAGCGGTTCCGATAGCACCAGAGTTGGTGATCGTGGAGACCGTGCTGGTTCCAGCATCCTTGACCGTACCACCGTTCAATGCCATGGCATTAGAACCGATTGATAGTACGTCGTCTGCATCGGTTGCGGCATTGCCAGCAGCGATGGTGAGGGAGAACACTAGTTCGTTGGTGCCATCACCCGAAGCGTATGACAACGTGTGATTAGCATTTGTATCGTTAACCACAGTTAGTTGTGGTGTGCCAGTAACATCAACTGCTTCGTTAAATCTTACTCTTACCTGTAGCGTGCCACCATCCGACTTGTCGAATGCTGTTGTGATGAATTCAATCTCAGTAATGTCAGCAGCAGCAAGTTTGACTGCTAGACCACTGACTGCTACCAGCAACTCTGGATCAGCGTTGACATTACCATTACCGCTCAAAGCAGATCCTGCCTCGCGGACCCAACCACTAGCGTTAGCGAAGACTTCTTTCTTCTCAGCAGCGGTTAGATTCTTAGGCTTGGATTCATCCGAATCTGAAATACCCCAGAGTGCCATGTTTTCTACGAGTTTCTGTTTTCTGTGAAAATATTTATAAAAATGCCACGACATAAGCCGTGGCACAGTTATCAAGATTCGCGATCTGCGATTGCATTTTTAACGACCTCTAGTAGTTGGTCGTCCATGTCAGTCTTAGTCAGCTTAACAGCTTTGTCTAGAATGACAATACAAATCTCGATTAGTTTTTCGCCGAGTGCCTCATTCTCAGGAATGTTAGCGACGGCATCGCGGACAATTTTGCCCGCCATTGGAAGTAGGAATGCTAGCATGATTATATAAAATGGTTTGGTACCACCTTATATATCACTTATCCTTCTTCTTTTTGGTATCGATGAGAGCACCTTTACCATATTTTTTAGTAATCCCTGCTCGGACGATATCCATAGCAGATTTACCTTTACCGTGCTTCTTCTCCATTTCTTTCTGCAAGGCAGTTTTGCCTTTGCCGAATTTATTGGTGTTGTTTTTAGTAGCACTCTTGTAACGGTCGTTACCGTCAACACCGCCACGCTCCTGGCGACGGTCCTTCATACGGTCATAATCTTCTTCTGAGACATAACTCCTAATGATTTTGTCTAGAAGTGTCTCTTCGAAGTGTGGGTTCTTCATCTTAGTACCCATCTTCTCCATGTCCTTACGAGCCTTCTCGTTATTGGACTGGCGCTTCTTCATATTTGTTTCCAAATACGAGTCATCCTTTTTCTTCTTACCTTCAGAGACCGCCTCTTCATTACTCATGCTGTTCTGACGCATGGTGTTTGCGGTCTGAGCAGAAGGACGAGCAGTGGGTTTGGGTTTGTTATTGATCTTTACACCAATACTTTGGAGAGCACCTTGTGCTTTCTTGGTGATGCTATCAACAGCACCCTGCATACCACCTTCTACGAGGTCTGGATGTGGAGCGTATAGAGGTCCCTGATAGTTACCAGCAAACTCTACATTTTCGCTCTTAGCGCCAGACTTATGACGGGTAGTACCCTTTGAATCGGTATAAGTTTCTCTCTCCTTATTAGGAGTTACATAACCAACACCAGGAACTGCACCAGTCTTACCGGCAGATCTGGCAGCATTTCTGTCTGCTGCTCTTTGTGCTGCTCTCTTACGATTTCTATCGTAGGACTTATCATCCTCAACAACAGTCTCAACTTCTTCAGTTTTGACCTCAGGCATGACTGTGATTTTGTTCTTTACACCTTTCTTAGGGGTGTGATCACAACCACAGTCTTCAGACTTTTTTTCGATTACGAAATCAAAGTCAGAACGCCAGTCATAATGCTCTTTCTTCACATCGTTTCTATTATACTTTTCAGCATCCTTGTTCAGTGCCTTGACAATCTTATTAGACTTTTTGCCTGCCTCAGTTCCTTTGTCACCACCTTGTAGTGCTGTACGTGACAGGTTACCTGCCTTACGGAACATCTTGTTTCTCTTATCTCTTGAGAGTTCTTTGTAACCCTCTTCCACTTCAGTCTCTTTACCTTCGACGTTCAAAGTCTCTGGGTAGTCCTTGTCACCTTTCTTAGCAGGTTTCTCGCCACGCTTACGCTTGGCATGAATATTTGCCCAGAGACCTTTCTTCTCTTCGATGGTCTCACCTTCTAACTCAACTGAGTCAGCAACGTGTGGTGCCAAGTTGTACATTGGTTCACCAGTGGTCTTGCTCTTCATACCCGCTTTGTAGTTGCGGTATGCAGGAGTGTTACCCTTCACATCAGCGTTGGTGATGGTGTATGCCTCACCCTGAAGTTCTACTTCGGCAGCATGTGCTGCTTCTTCTTCTTCTTTGACACAGTTAGGGACATCTTTACCGTCCTTTTTCTTTGTGCCCTTTGCTTTATATCCGTCCCAGCAAGTAGAAGCGCCAACATTCTTACGTGCCTGCTTCATGCTGCCTTCGGCAACTGCTTCTTCCTTACGGGTATCCTTACCATCTGCCTTGCCACCTTTGGCACGCTGAATGGCGTTATGAACGGCACCAGCGTGTTCCTTGGAACCGCTTTCTACTTTACCGTCGCCATCATAATCTTTTTTAGATTTCTTTTCCTCTTCATAATAAGGACGACGGAAGTCCTCATATGCTTGGTTCCAGAGACTCATTTTCTATGGTGGACGATTGACTATTATCTTTATTTAGCAGGAGTTGCGTCCTTCACCCAAGTTCTAAAAATTTTCTTACTCTCATCAAGGCAAATTAAATAGTTTGGTCCACGTCTAATGATCTTACCAGACTTATCACCGGCAGTGATTGGATCTCCTTCGTTAAAGATTTCGCCGGATTTATACTGTTCTTCTAGTGAACGCTCCTCTACAGGGATGACGTTCATCATCACGTAGTTATAGAGTTTACCGTTCTGTTCTGTCGCTAGTTTTGCGATCTCTGTAGCGCGAGACTTGCGAACTACGATGTTGATTGCGTTATATCCACTCTCATAGATGGACTGAAGAACATCATAAATGGTCTCAGCATTCTCGTCATCAATTACAGCGTCACCATATGCTTCTTTGATGCGTTCGATATCAGCATCACGGGATGGGAAAATATAAAACTGACCGCCAGCAGCAGACTCCTGTGCTGTAGCGATTACACTGTCACCAATCTCGTCGTTATCAAACTTATCGAAGGCAACTGTTAGTGGTTCTTGTCTTGCTGCCTGATCAAATTGTTGTCTTGCTCTGTACTGATCGACTTGTCTAAGTAGAGCATCAACATCTACACCGTTAGCGGTACCAGGTTTTTGGTCCTGATCTTTAGCAGTCGATTTACCGGCGGTATCAGATTGATCATCAGTAGTTTTATCAGCAGCATCCGCGTCTTTCTGAGCTTGACGAGCATCATACATCTTCAGCTCACCTCTGACGGTCTTTGCCTTCAGAGAACCCTGTTTATCATACCAATCTCCGTGCCCGTCTCCTACCAGACCCATTCGCTTTGCTTGGGAACTGGCGCGGGTTGTTCGTGCCTCGACGATGAACTTCTCGAACTGCTTCACGTATTTTTTTATAATAGATTGATTGGTTCTGACGAATTAATGCAAGACCTATGGTCTTCATATGCTTATATTTAGCTTCTTCATCAGCGAATTGTTCCATAAACTGATGGAAGAAAGCAGTAAACATCATGATTTCGTTAGATTGCCTGTCAACCTTCTTCCTGGTTGCGGCATACTGCCAAACAATGTTATCAAAAAATTCCTCAATCATTTGGTCTTCCTCCAATTTTATCCCACATTGCTTGTACCATATCTACTGCTGGTGGTGTCTGATAAGGTGGCGCTGATTCTGATTGCCACTTATCAATTGCTTCCTGTGTGGGTACAGCAATTCTAAAAGGAATATCGTCTTTAATAAATTCATCATTCATATCAATATATGTTTGAGGAGTAATCTTAGTCATTATAATGGAAAGTTAAATGGTAGGAATCCCATCTGTATAGCGATTGGTCTTTGTGCAACTAGTGGTGGGGTAGCATTAGAACACGCAACGGCATCCCAACGCAATCTTTCTAGAGCATCCTCATCATCTAGGTTAAATCTAGACTTCCTAGGCGGTGAGTCCATCAATAGTGCTGTAGAGAATCTATAAGTTCCCTGAGATGTTGATCCTTTTGTGCGGATCCTCAGTTTCATAGTAGCACCAGAGTTAAGAAACGGTGTTACACCTAGATTGTGTAGGTTATTAGGGTCCTGCATCAAAGAGTATAACCCATATCCACCGATTTGGATATAGTGAACGCCTTTTGAGGAGTAATAACTGGCAAATGCTCTAGCAAATCCAGTTCCTGTGATGAATGAACTCTTATATGTCTCCAAATCGTATGATTTCTCTTCTGGAGGGACTTGTTTACTATTCTTATACTTAAAAAGATTAGGTTTTCCCTTCCAGACACGATTAATTTCGTTGACAACGTTCATTTGATTGAGCAATCGTCTCATTTCGAGTGCTTCCGTGGTATTTTTACCAGAAAGAACCCAAGAACTGCCGGTGTGAGTTAAACTTGCCTGTCCATAGTCAGCACTAGGGTCAAGTTTGACCTCAATTTTTATCTTTTGACCTGTCTTGGGGTCAGATCCTGTCAGATATTTGCCTGTCCACAACTCCAAGTCCGCTGCTGTGGAGTCAGCACCAGCAGGAGTGAACCCAGGTGGCACTAAACCAACGTCTTTGTACTGTGAGAACAGTTTATTCTCATAAACAAATCCAAAGTTGAGTTTAGAACCCATCCTTCCAGTCGCCCAGTCCTCATAGTCTGGATCATCACCATATAAACCGGCTGGATCAGATACTACAGACATAAAAAAAGACCCCTACGGGTCTATTTATTTTTAGTTTTCTTCTTTGTCTTTTTTATTAAATCCAAAGGGACCTTCTTTGTCTTCCAAAGCAAGTTTCAGTGCGACACCACCAAGAGACTCCATGATTTTCAGGATGTCTTCTGCTTTAGCACCTTCACCAAGTTCTTTGGCAACATACCAATACTTAGGCCAGAATGTTTCTCCTGCTTTTTGATAATCTTCTAGTGTCAGAATTTTCATAGATCACCCTCAGCGCGATTCTCAGAATAGTAAGCGTCAAATGTTCCAGCAGGATAACGCTTAGATAGTTTAGTAATATTGCGGTCGAGCACCTCGTCCATAGAGACCTCAAGTGCCATACACGCTTGAGCAACATACCACATCAGATCACCAAGTTCAATAATCATGTGCTCTTTATTGTGTGCATCAAATGGTTTACCTTGGAAGATCATTTTTTTAATAATCTCAAGGAACTCACCACCTTCGGCATTTATGCCTACACCAGCAGTCAGGAGACGTTCGATGTTAGCACCTTTCCCATCTAGTTCTACTAGACGATCAGACAGGGCGAGGAAGTCAGTGGATGCGTCAGAGGTGACACCATCAACAAACTTTTTATAGGATTCAAATCGGGACATAATTAGTAGAGCTCTTCTTCGGTTTCAGTGCGAATAGTACAGTCGGATTTAGGATAGGATACACATAGGAGTGCAAAACCTACTTCCATTTGGTCGTCGTCAAGAAAGGATTGATCTACTTGACTAATTTCTCCTGCTAAAACTTTACCTGCACAGGATGAACAAGCGCCAGCGCGGCAGGAGTAGGGCAGGTCGATGCCTGCCTCTTCAGCAGCATCTAAGATGTAAGTGTCCTCATCACACTCGAAGGATGAAGTAGTTCCGTCAGGTGCTTGTAGGGTTACTGTATGTGCCATTGTTAGAATTTGAACTCGCTAAACTTAGCTTTTGATGTTTCTGATTGTTCATAATTATACTGCTCATCGTCTCCTTTGTCAAGGATATCGTCCTGCGCTGTCTGCTCACAATCATACAGTCGCATCTTTGGACGATCGATACCTACGACGAACCTTTTATTCATATTGATATCATTATATCTATTCTTTAACTGTTTTACCATTACCTGACCTAGAGTCTCAAGCTCTTCGCTGCTAACAAGGGCAAACATAAGATCAGCAGTAGCAGGGAGACCAAAGGATTCAGAAGTATCAGTAAGGTTAGGGTCAGAGCTAGCAAAACCACTGCGAGTGGTTTGAGTAGCAGAGAAGATGGGGAGGTCGAATTCGACTGCCAACCCTCTAAGTTCTTCAGCAATTGACTTGATGTAATTATAAGAGTTGACATTAACTGCTGAGCGATACCTTGATGAAGCACAAATGTTAAGGTAATCAATGAAAATAATGTCAGGCTTAAATGACTTCTTAAGATGAAGTTCACTAAGGAGGGAACGAAAGTGTCCAGCATGGGCAGAACCCGTAGGGTACTCCTTAATAATTAGTTTGCCCGTAGTCTTATTACTGAGGTTCTGAACTTTCTTATAGAAAGTAGACTTAGGAAGTTCCGAAATCTCTTTGATGTTAACATTGAGAAGGTTTGCGTCAATTCTTTCCGCAATCTTTTCTTCTGCCATTTCACATGTGATGTATAGAACGTTCTTTCCCTGGAGGAGAACGCTGGCAGCAACATGGCACATGAAAAGAGATTTACCGACACCAGTGCCAGCCAGTGCGATGTTAAGTGTTTTGTTAGAGACACCACCCGTAGTAATCTTATTGAGCATCTCAAGATCAAAGGGGATCTTATTTTCTTTGCGGTTATAATACGCAAATCGTTCTTCGAAATCATCTATGTAATCATGTCCAACGTGTTGATCAAACCCAACCGATAGAGCATCCTTAAGAATATCGGGGATAGCATCTGGACCTTGCTTATCATCCTGACCGTCAGCGATCTGAATACTTTCCATCAATGCTAGGTAGATGGCACGCTCTTTACACCACTTCTCAGTGATGTTCTCAGTCCATTCGCGTTCAGTCTCGCTAGGTTCCAGACAATCAATTAGAGTCTTGACCAGAACAAACTCTTCTTGCGTCAGGTCTGTTCTGTTTTCAGACTCAATGTGGAGAACTTCTTTTGTAGGAAGTCCATCATACGCACGGATATAATTACCGATCTCTTCAAATAAAACTCGGTCTGTTCGTTCATCAAAATACTCGGATTGTACAAAGGGAAGTACTTTCCGAGCATATACCTCATCATGTAGAAGATTCTTCAGAATCGTCAGAGGTATCCTCTCTCCCGCCATAAGTAAACTCCAATTTCGCGGCGGCATCAAGTTGCCGCATTACATCATCAGTAAAATATTTTTCAGGTTCTCCGAGAATTGTTTTCTCGTAAACCTTTTTGCCATCAGGCATTTTTAAATAACTACCTGCTTTCTCAAACACTCCATACTTAAGGGCAAGTTGTGGAAGACCATAATATTTGTCAAGTCCACGCTCATCATAGAAGAGGCGGATCTCAACCTGTTGATTTTCTTTACTCAGACGCGACTTGTTAGTCTTAGCCTTGATAATGTTTCCAATGATTTCTTTTCCATCCTTTTCTTTGGACTTAGAAAGATGGATGATAGTGCTAGCAGAATACTTGAGTCCGCTGCCTCCTCCCATTTCTTTTGTAGGGTGATAAGCGCCGATGACATCGTAGGTATGATTGGTGACGATCATCGGAACATTTGCCTTTGCCAACTTGGAAGTCAGAATGCGGAAGGTGCCTTTGATCAGTTGACTTTTGGTCATATCGCGAACCTGCTTGTCATTCAGGGTGTCTTCTGTCTCCTTAGTGGTAGACATCATGCCCAGACTGTCAAGCACAAACATCATTGGTCGCCTGTCTTCTTCAGGCTCCTTCATATAGTTATCAAGAATCTTGTATGCCTGGTGTCTAAACTCTTCAACTGTCGCAACATCTACCTTGTAGAAGCGTCCAGTTATACCACGCGAGACCAGCAGGTCCTTCTCAATAGCACCTTCTGTGTCAAAGTAAAAGACAGCACCCTTGGGGTTTTGTACTAAAAAATTCTTTACTACTGCGGTTGCGAAGTATGTTTTACCAGTAGATGTTTCTCCAGCAATTGCTGTAATACGATTTCCTGATACACCACCAAAGACGCTGCCACTAACCAGAGCATTAAAGATATGAGAACCGGTATCAACATAGGTTTCATGCTCTTTAATGTTATCAACATGAGTAATATAATCTTCGCCAACCTCTTTGGCGATCTTGTCGAAAAAGTCCATCAAATACCTAGTAGTTTACGTTGTCTCTCAAAGTATCCATGAAGGATCCAAGAGCTGCTATTCATCTTGTCGGTGCCTCCGACACCCCACTCAAAGATAACTCGATCATTATCCTTAAAACGATCTAGTTCTGGAGTATTATCCTTTCCACGATCGCCACCATTACAGAATACCACTTGATCAGAGATTTGTAAACACTTCTCAATGGCACCACAAGCACTGTCGTCAGCATCATCCCAAGAGATAACACCATCAACCATGTTCAGGTGGCGTACAATGTCAGCACGTTCTGTCCAGCACTGGAAATACTGACCCTTCTTACGCTTTAACCAGGGATCACCATTCAATCCTACAATAAGATTGTTGGTGATGTCCTTAGCACGCTTAAAGTATGAAATATGTCCACTATGGATGGGATCAAACCCACCCGTCACCAGACTCACTTTGTCAAAAAACATCAGATAACGTAACCGAACTGCTCTCTAGCAATTTTCTTGTATGGACCACCAGGATTATCCTTACGAATTTGGTGGATAGTATTCAGTTTTTGATACAGAGATGTATCACCACCTAGACGCAGAGCATCGACAATGGTTTTCAGCTCTTTGTCGCTAATGGGCAAATCCATAATAGCACTAAATGAAGAAAGATTCAAGGGTAGCGGTTTTTTCTAATGACCATCCAATAGCATCCAGGATGGCACAAACGGGGTCAACAAACGACTTACTAAACTGAAGATCATAGTCAATATACTTCTCCAGTCCTAGTTCCACAGGGAACTCATTGATGAATGAAATTACATTCTCGTGGATTGGATTGGGTTTTTTCAGATAGCAGAACTTAATCTTCTCGCCGTTGTTGATAGCGTTATATTTATTATCGAGTCCATGCTTTTTGATGTAGTGATTGAAGAGCAAAGCACCCCTAGCATGGATAGGAGTTCCTTTACTATAGATTGACAAGTGACTTTTGTACTTGTTAACATCTGAGACAGAACGTGGAAAAGAAATCAACTGTGGTGGCAACTTCTTAAAGTCAATCTTTGCTCGTTCCACAAAGTCAATCACGTCATCCTCAGTCTGAGTCATGATAACCTTTAGCACATCTTTAATAAATGTGCGACAAGGTGCTGGTGTAGAAGATTTGACTGCTTCAATACCCATCATCTTGAGTTTTGGTTCAGTAAATCGGACACCTTCGATGTCCCAGGCATTAAGAATGTATCTCTTCTTAGCAGTCCAGATGCCACGTTCAGCGATTGTTTCACGCTTCATGAACATCTTCTGCTCGTAAGCGTTTACGTATGTCGCGAGGTCTTCATAAGCACCAGTAATATACTTTTCAAGTTCAGTCTCACAGATTTTATCAAGGAAATTAACAACTGCTTCAGTAGTCTTCTCTCTTCCCGAGAATACTTTGTTAACAAGAGGACCCAGATTAAGATAAATGGAGTCAGTATCAGAAGCAACAACATAATCAACCTCGCTGGTTTTTAGAACTTTGTTAATGTACCGGTTCATCCGGTTTTCGATCCACCGTATACTGAACTGACCCCCGAGAGTAATAGCTTCAGCATTCTCCAACTTATAATAACGGAAATAGTTATTACCAATAGCACCATAAGCACTATTAAGTTGGATTTTTTTAGCCATCTGGATGTTGTTACACCTGGCAATTTCCTTCTCAAGTGCCTTAGAAGGGTTCTTCTCATAATCTTTTTTTGCTTGGATCATCTTCTTCTTAAAGATGACACGCTCCTTATAGATTTTGTCCATCAGGACCGGTAGAAAACCACGTTCTTTGGTTGTGAACATGGCACCGTTAGGACAAACGGTTACATCTTTGAGATCAGATAGGTCAATTTCTTCTCCCAGAAGTTTGTCAACGGTGACTGTTGGGTGTCTCTCATCCAGCAACGTTTCAGGTGAAATGTTGTACTGCATAATGAGGTGCGGGTATAGCGAGTTGAGGTCAAAAGATACAACCCAGTCATACACACCCGGAACTGGTTCTTTAACGTAGGCACCAGCATACTTTTCATTCTTAGACTCCTCCAGTTTGGGTGGGATAGCGATGTTTCGCTTCTTCAGATCATTATAGATGATCATGTCCCACATGCGGACCTGATAGAAGACATCGGTAAAGTTTACCTTGGCATCATAAGCCATGGTTATCGCCAGTTCGACGAGTTTCATCTTCTCTTCCAAAGCGTCAACCAGTTTAACGTCTTGGATGTTGTACTCTACAAACTTCTGCCAGTTCTTAGTGTAGAAATCTTTAAAGGTATCATACTCTGAGTGATCTAGTTTTTTCTGTCCAAGCTCCACCTCTCCAATATAGTCAAGCCGGTATGATTCTTGTGCTTTATATGTAAATTTCTTATAGAGATCCATATAATCAAGAACAGTAATACCACCGATATCGTAAACCGTATGTGGTCTGCCGTGGAGGTAGATCTCTTCATGTGTTACAAGTCCCCACGGAGAAAGTCCTTTGACACGTTTCTCACCCAGAAGTCTGGCAATTCTTTTGGCAAGGTATGGAATGTCATACAACTGACAGTTCCACCCAGTAATGACCTCGGGAGTGTTCTGCTCCCAGTATGCCATAAACTTATTTACAAGTTCGAACTCATCTTTACACTCCACATACTTGACCATAGAGTCATCGTTGCGAAACGGTCCCACGCCAAACGTAATAATACGTTTAGTAGCAAAGTTCTCTAATGTGATACAAAGAAGTTCTTCATCACAATTCTCTACTGAAGGAAACCCACGCTCTGACTGGACCTCGATGTCGATCGTGGCGATATGCATCTTGCGGATATCAAACTTGATCTCATCCTCAGGATACTTCTCAGAGATATACTGATAGATGTATCGGCGATTTCCGTAGATCGGAAAGTTCTCAATCGCTTCGTGCTTCTTAATGAACTCACGGCAATCTCTTACAGTTCCTGGTTGGATTGACTGAAGAGGTTTGTTTTCTAAGGTTTTATATTTTGTCTTTTTCTTACTTGGAACAAATAGCGTTGGTTGAAATGATTCACGCGAAGTGAAAGACTCACCGTTCTCATAACCGCGAACGAGGAAATCGTTCCCGACCATCTGAACGTTAGTGTAATAACGCATTACTTAGTCAGTTCAATGTACTTTTCTTTAAGAGTAGCGATGGGTTCGCAAAGAGTTAGAATTTTGTCAGAAGAAATCATGACATCACTTTCCTGAGTAAGATCCATCAACCATGATGATAGTGTATTGTTCTCACCGACGAGCATTGGTTTGACCAATTTACAATCCGGTTCACCGATATCAGCACCGACTTCTTCAATCTGACTTACCAAACAAGATCCGGTAGTCAGAACAATAAGTTTAATGGTCATAAGGAAAGATTCTTAGACTTCAATTCTACCAGAGCCTTGCGTACCTTGTCAATGTATCCATTGTTACGTAGTTCTTTGTAAACCATGTTGTCAAACCCATACTCACCATACTTGTCCAGCGATTCGTTACGGATAGAATTGAGTTTTTTGAGCACCGCTTTCATACCAGAAGCGTTGTCTCCTCTGATTAGGGTTTCGATCTTACGCTTGTAGTTATTTGCTTTCTTTACAATTTCAGATTCATCTGGATCCTCAGAAATCTGCTTTGGTTCTTGGATCCACTTTTTTTTAAGAACGCTATAAACACCTTGACTTTTTCTACGCTTCTTACCAGGTTGCTCAATATAAGGTTCTACTTCAGCACCATAAACCTTGACATCATGTGTCAGCAACCACAACATTTTTTTATCACTGTAGTAGTCATCCATTAATTCTGGATCACAGTCAGGAACATATTTTGGATCTACTACCAGGTGGACATCAATGTCCGAATGTTTCGTGTAATTATATCCAGCGTTACCGCCGAGCATGAGAATATCCTTAATGGCTGCTTCAGGAAGATCAACATACTCAGCGAACGCTTTGCCGAACTTCATCAACGCCTCACGTACTTCCCCGCGCAGTGAGTTGTCTTTCCAGAAGACGGTATTCAATTTGTCGCGAAATTTCAGCGTCAGGGATTCTCTAAGATCTGACGCTGAAATATGTCTTAGGACACGACTATACACAGATCACTATCGTTTTCTGTATTTATTCACCTCCGATGAAGTACTTCGGTTTCTTCTCTTCAGGAATAATTTCATCAAAATTAATAGTTAAGATACCATCCGCTACATTAGCATCTTTAACTACCCAATGATCTGGTAATTTCCACACACGTTTGAATGGTCTTTGAGCAATACCCTGATGAACGTACTCTGACACGTCTTGAATAGTTGTAGTGTCAACACCACTGGAGTTAATATTAAGAGTACCTTCTTTTACAAAGACCGTGATACTATTCTTGGAGTATCCGGCAACTGCCATCTCCATAAAATACTTCCCATCACGTTTGACAATATTGTATGGTGGAAAGTTTGGTTGTTTGACTGACTCCAAATAAGCGGCAGTCTCTGGTACACTGAGTGTGTACGAATTAGCTGTGTTAAACATGACCTCTAATGAGCATCGTGGATGTCCCCTGTTCGGGCGACACTACTAATTATAACACAAGGCATGAAAAAGGGGGTTGTGAAAACCCCCTGTGCTATTTCGGTTTACCCTTCTGGGGTCCGTTTTTTGCCAATATTATATTTCGTTTCTAGGATCCACTCACCTTTTTCACGGTAAGCGATGACCTTAATCTGATTTAGTGGGGCAATATCTGTGACAAGTTCTGCGTTTACCACGCCAACCAATCCCCAATCTGCTAGCAACTGAACAATACGGTTGCGACGTTGGATGTCGTTCATGCTTAGGTTTGCTCGCTTCCCATCGAGAGCGAACAGTTCCTTAAAGTGAACAATGTAATACTTACCTTGCTTGTGTAGGATGTGGCAGGATTGATAGAGTTTCTTCTCTTTCCTACTAGCTACACCAATGCGTGTGAGTGTTTCTCTGACCTTTAGAAAATCGTCTGGTTCCGCTAGGGATACCTCAATCATCTTGTCAGGTGACCAGTTATATTCTGGTTCCTGGATCACGCTCATCTGATTCCTCCAGTGTCAAGTCTCTTTCTGATGTATGTAATTTGATCTTCAGTCAGAATAGAAAGAACTTGCTTCGCCTTTTCATTACTATAACCATAGTATTTCTTGACTAGTTCAAGGTTCTCCATCTCTTCCTTTCTAATCCAGGGAGAGAATCTTTTCTTGGATCTCAGAGTATTTAGTAAAAAATCATACTGTAACTTTTTATCAAGATGATGATTAACATTCATCTCATTCGCATACATCACAGCATCCAGATGACCAGACAAACATCTGTTAACAATATACGGAAGATATTTGGACTCAATATCCGGCATCTCGTCAATAATATTGACTTTAGATTGATTGATACTATTCAACCAGTCCTTAAGTTCAGGCATCAATCAGTCCTTCTTTCTTCAGTCTTGCGTAGTTGTAACACCCATCAAACTTTAGTTTGATTTTAGGACTTTGCTCGTAGTTAAACAGAAGCAGTTCTTTTCTTTCTTGCTGATCTTTACTATAAGATCCAGTAGATCTCATTGTGTATGTATGATCAAACTCGCTTACTTTCCACCCTTGGAATCTTTCTTTGACCAGTTGAGACGAATTATAAGATATGAGTTGAGGACCAATAAACCGATCACAATCGGCAGCAAAACCGTCGTGACTGAATCCGTTATGCATACTCCCCTTCCTTCCATAAAGATTGCTTCGTATATCGTAGGGTGGGTCAAGATAGGTGAGGATGTTTCCATCGTCAGTAAGGAGTTGTTCATAACTATGATTGGTAATTTTCCAATTTTTAATAATTAAGGAGTAGTAAGGAAGTTTCTCGATCCCTCGTACTGAGAAGTTGGAATCTGATGCCTGTTTGCTGAAGGATGAGGATTCAGATAGACCAGAAAAAGAGCACTTGTTAACAATGTAGAAACTGACAGCACGAACCTTAGCATCACACCTTCGGGGGTCTTGACACAAATACTCCTTAGACTCTTGGAAAAGATATTTTGCCGAACTGGGGTCAGGGTGCCTTTGTTTAAGTTGGAGGAGTTTGTCCTTAATTTCATTACCATAATCCTGTAGTTGCTGCCAGAAGGTTACCAGAGGTTCGTAGAAGTCGTTGACCCACACTTCCACCTCAGGGCGGGTTTGCGTCACGTACAGCGCCATAGAACCGCCTCCTAGGAAGGGTTCACGGTACTCTTTAAAGTCTTTGGGGAAGAATGGGGCAATCTTATTGATTGCTCTACTCTTGCCCCCCGGATACCGCAGTGGGGTTTTCAGAGAGCGACTCATAAGTCAAAAAGAAGTTAGTAGAACAACTTACACGCTCAACGTTAGCATTGAACGGGTAAACATAATGTAAGAGCCAGGCAGGGAAGATAAAAATATCACCTTCCTCAGGTGGAACAGGACCTAGTGAGATCATATTGTGTGGTGCCCACTGACCGTACTGCCATTCGATCATACCACCAGTAGGATTACGTCCTTGCTGATTGGGATGTTTCCATTCATCCTTTAGTTCTTCTGGAACAGAACCGTAGATAACACAAGAAAAATCACCACCATGGATGTGTGGAGGATTCCATTCACCCTTCCTCTGAACATTCACCCATGGTCTCTCAACACGAGCGTTCATCAGCATGTACGGTGGTGGTTGATAGGATCCAACCTTTGTACATTGATCAAGATAGTCGTCCAAATGAGCACGAAGTTCATCATAGAATTCGCCACTAAACGATGAACTTACTTCTCGTTCAATGTTACCTGCAAGAATTTTGGGAATATATTCCTCACTGTTGTTGGCACATGCCATAATCTCTAGACGAGACTCTTCAGTGATTTTATTTTTATACATGGTGGGACCAAAAGGTCGCATCACCACACCATCAGTAATTTCTCTGGTCATTTAAATTCACACTGTACCATAATTTCAGTCAATGCTGCCAACATATTGATCTCTTGGTCAGCAACAAAAGCAGATTGATACTGATACTTTGCGATCACCAGAACTGCTTCAGGAATACTTTGTGGTTTTAGTGATTCATACATCACATCATACACGTTACGGAGAATTGTGTTTGTGTCATTATCCATGTTCTGGACAATCCACTTTCTCACATTGGGAAATTCTTTTCTGGCGAGGTAACCCACCAGGTCTTGAACATTGCTATTCGCAAATGTTGAAACAATACCCGTGTCAATAGAACCGTTCGCCGCATATCGTTGACACTCATTTAGAACTCTTCGCCAATCGGGCAAATGCTTCTGAATAACCGCCGCAACAACCTTCTTATCTGCCTCCACATTCTCGGCAGCAAGAATTTGATTGAGTCTCTTGAAGAACTCAGCAGCGATACTTTGCTTCTCTTTACCTGTGAGTGCGAAGTCCACGACACTGCATCTGCTGTGTAGTGGTTCGATGATCTTGTTTTTGTAGTTACATGTAAAGATGAATCTACAGTTGTTATAAAACGCCTCAATGTTTGCCCGTAGTAGGAGTTGTACATCGTGGGTTGTGTTATCAGCCTCATCAATAATGATGACCTTGTGTTTAGCATCCGAGAAAAGTGATGAGGTCGAAGCAAATGACTTTGCTTGATTCCGTACAGTGTCCAGGAATCTACCTTCATCGGATCCATTGATGACATAAAAATCTGCTCCAATTTCTTTACACAGCGCCTTAGCGACAGTGGTCTTACCTATTCCAGGTGGACCAGAAAGAAGTAAATTAGGCAACTCCCCTTTATTTACAAAACCTTTCAGTGTATCCTTAATATGACTAGGAAGAATACACTCATCAATAGTTTTGGGACGATATTTTTCGACCCAAAGAAAATCATCACTCATCTAGTTTCCTCAAAGAAAAAGATCCATCATTATTAGGAGTCCACTCTAGCATGTCTCCCTCCTTCCAACCAGTTTTATCAATAAGTTCTTTGGGAAAGGTCAAAATTCCATCGTCATCAACTTGACAAAAGAAACTTTTATTTTGACTCATCAAGTTCATCAGTAATTTGGTATTCAACAACGTGTTTGATTGTACGCTTACCAGTATGATCTACGGTTTGCCATGTTGTCCACTTGGCATCAAGAAGTTTTTCCAAACTCTCAAACAAGTCGTTTGCTATTTCTTTATTGGTAGCAAAATTACTCATGACCAACGTTTAGTTTTAAGATACACAAGCATGTCATTACGAATATCCATGAGTTCATTAAAACACATTTGATTGTGAGCACACTGACGTAGTTTGGGGTCTGGTTTGAGAACTGACTCAATGAAGAGATCAAGTCCTCGATTCCATTTGTCCTGTTTAGATTCGTTATCAAACATTGTATTTGGAGTCTGGTTCCAGAGCGATAAAATACGTAAGGTTGAGAGCGTTGTTGACAAACCTTGCGAGGTTTTTTCGTGAGATTACAACTTCATAACTTCCTGGCACAAGTTTGATGTTTTCAATCTTAAAGTTAAAGCAGAAATCAGCCGATGTTTCTCCAACTACGATCTGGAAATCGTTGGAAGTATCATTCTTACGGTCAGAAACTACAAGTTTCACAACACCTGCTTCACCAACAACAGAAAGATCAGGTAGACCCAGGATGCCAGAAGACTTCATAATGCGTCGTAGTTGCTCATCCTGAACAACAAAACAAACATCTTCCGAAGGTAATTGCATTTCCTTTTCAGGAGGAGCAATGATTACACTAGGGTCGCTAAAGAAATACTTTGAGCGATTCATTTTTCCCTCACGAATCATGGCATGAGTATCCTCAGTAGATACGTCGATTTCGGGATCGCGATACAATGCGACAGTATTCAGGAACTGTGGAAGGTCGTAGATAGCAAAGTCCTTCGGAATATACTCCTCAATCTCTGCTTCTGCTAGCACATTCTGCATAGGAGAAATCGTGCGGATTTTACGTCCTTCCTTAAAGGAAAGAGACTGGTTAATAGAAGTAAAGTTCTGGAGGATCTTGTGGGTCTTATCGGACAGTTTCATTATTGAGGATAGGTAGAGGTCTTTTGGTGGAGACCAGAAAAATGGTATAGAAGCACACAGTAATGAATCGCTTTGAGGATATCTAGTTCAGATTTACCTCCTTTCTTACCAAAACGAGACAAGTACTTAATGGCATTTGATCGTGTGAATGCTTCAGCATCACCGATGCTTTCAATCAAATCGAGAGTTTGTGTCTTGGACTCTGGAGAAGTATAGTGAGAACGATATGTACCGGCAAGATACTCTTCTAGTTCTTTCAGTGTCACATCTTCTTGATACTTCCAAAACCCTGCGGGTCTTGACATGAGATATTAATGTGGTTGCTCTTATTATATCAGACACCAACTATACAGTCAACTGCTGCCTGCCAGTCAAGTGGATTATCGAAACGATAAGAAAAAGAAAACCTACGGCACTCAGTCCGAGCACAGTGCCATAATTCGTGCTCTTGTTCTGGACGGAATAGACCTACTCTCGCACTCCAACCGGGGGAGTCAGGCAGAGTTCTCAACTCATTATCCTTCCAACACCGAAAATAACCATCACCAGTCTGAGACCAGTTAAACAATATAATCCATCCTGGGGCACCATAGTTCGTGTGCCATCCTACGAATCCACTAGGAGGATAGTACCCAAGCACAGGATTGTCAAGTGCTTTAGGGAATTTGTCTAGAATAAACTTCTGCCTTACCTTAAAATCAAATTCCTCACGCGGGGTTTCAGGGCAGGCAGCGTTCCTCACAATCTGTACGGAAGGAACATCATGCCGTATTCCACGCTGAAGTATCATCTGAAGAAGTGGCACACTAGTTTCCCACACAGGATCTTTTACGATCTTATATGGGAACTCCCATTCCTTATCAGAGATACACTTTTTTTCTACTTGCTGAAGAAACTTAGCAAACTCCTCACCAATCTCAATATTATCAAACATAAAAAAAGGGGGTGTGCTCCCCCTAGTTATATTGGTATACTGGCGTCATCATTCCACCATCTGGTGGTCCATCATCATCTTCGTTAGTTTCTATAAAGAGGAGCATAAAGAATAAAGGTGCCAAGAAAAAAATAATTGCTTGTGCCCATTCTATGCTCATGATTTTCCTGCTATTGCTCCAATAGGAATAAGCATTAGCAATGCTGCCAATACAAATCCCATCACCAAATGCCTGGGATAATTTGTCCGGTCAATGCATACGCTCCGATAGCAGCGATGACTCCAAGCATTGCTAGGCGACCATTGAGACTTTCTGCGTTTTCGTTCATGAACTTTCTCCTAGTGTAAGATAAAATTTAGTTTGATCTGATGGTGCGTTCTCATAGAATGAGATATCACCGTAAGTTTTGTGGTCTTTGTATCCAACCATACGACCTTTCGTATTTTGGATTGCTCCCATCATGGCAATGATTAGGAAGATTGCAGGTGGTCCAATGATAAGAGCACCACCAATTACATAATAAGTGAGAAGTTCAAGTAGGGTGGGTTCCATCAGTAGGTTTCTGAGAGTTGTTCCACAGTATAACCGAGAAGGCAGAAAAAAGCAACTGCCGTCACGGTGAAAATAACTTCAGTCATCAGAATCCGAAGACCCCAAAGAAAAATACGCTACCACTGAAAGCATAAGAGACAACAGCAGCAACAAATCCAACCATAGCAGTTCGTCCATTCAACTTCTCTGCGCTCTCGGCATATGACTCGTAACCGTAACGCTCTGCGTCCGTCTTAGAGACATACATTTGAGGCTCTCTGGCGAACAAATTTGTGCGTCCACCGTCTTCGGTTGTTACAGTCACGATACACTCCGTAATGTTTCTTCACATAGTATATAGGAAATCTAAAGTTTTGTCAAGTCATCAGTCGTCGTTTCTGCCATAACGGATACAGGTCTTTTGGTTTTCTGCTGATGCTTTACACCATTGCCTAACGTAAGAATCTGCATCCATAGTCATTGTGTAGTGAGCATGGTTATGAAGCATCCCAATCATAATCACCACCCCAATAGACATCACATTAAAGTGTGTAACAGGACTAGTGAGGATCCTTATAAGATAATTTCTCATAAAAAATGGGGATGCCGTCGCACCCCCAGTATAACATCTAGATGTTTATGTGTCTATATCAACGATCAGAAATTATACTTGACGCCAAGTTTACCACCGTATCCACGATCGACGTTGCTGTCGCCACTGCCCAGAAAGGACACTTCACCATATGCGCCGAGGTTCTCGGTCAAACCAAGACCCAAACCTGCCTTACCGGAAGGAACGGTGTCGCTCTCAGCACCATCAGGGGAGACTACGCTAGCGCCGCCCTGGACGTAGTATGATGCGTTATCGCCGAATACGCCTTCGTACCCTACGTGAAGATCTGTCGTGGTTGAATTGTAGTCAGAACCCGTCCAACCAGCATTGGCTTCTACGTTGACGTAGGGACCTGCAAAAGCAGCGCCAGCGGATACGAACAGAGCAGCGGAGGCTGCGAATACAGATTTGATCATTTAAAAATACCTTTTAGTTACTTGCGGAATGGTTACCCGCAGATGGATAGAGACATCGACTTGTCTCGTTGTTAAATATACAACTGGCACAGTGCCAATTGTCACAACTCGTAATAAAATGAGTTGGTTCAGTATTTATAATACTTCAGATTTTAACATTTGTCAAGGGGCTAGCAGATTACGTAACTGCGAGAACCCCTTGACCTTTTCGAATTCTAGCACACTTTCGAACTTATCGTGCAGTTCCGACTTGTGTGAGATAATAAAGATATTCGCATCCTTAACGACGAAGCGGATAATCTTTAAAAACTCGTCGGTACCAAAACCATCCAGTGACGAGTCAAATACCTCGTCCATGATAAGAAGATTTGTAGCGACACTGTTCTTCATCCTTGCGATCTCTCGCCATGTAAACAGAAGTGCAAGATCGATTCTCATCTTCTCGCCTTCAGAGAACGAAGGATAGGAAAAGTTTTCGTGTATGGGTGACTGGATTTTTTCATTGAACTCACCATCTAAGGTAAAGTTAATGAAAAAATCCATCAGTTGTAAGTATCTATTGACCTGCTGATTGATAAGAGGCAAATACTTTTTAATAATGCTCGACTTTACGCCGTCATCCTTAAGAAGCACACTAGCTTGGAGACTGTAATTGTAGTCTTCTTTCAGCGTTTCATGGTCTTGTAATATGCTCTTTAGTTGTCCCTTGTACTGACTTAACTTCTCATGTTCAGAATTTCTGTCCTCGATTCGATCGGTAAGAGTTTGAACTTCACGTTCCAATCTTGACCGTAATTTATTAGATTCAGATACCTGAACGTTTGTTTGAGAAACCTCATTCGAGAGTTTAGTAATCTCCCTTTGCAGTGCAGTGAACTTACGTTCTCTACTTTCCTCCGCCTTGATAGCATCCTCAAGTTCTTTGAGATTATCATCAAATTTGGCGACCGACTGCTGGAGCTGTACAGTTTTATTTACCCGAAACTCTTCCTCTATGGTTTGAGTACAGGTAGGGCATACCGAATTTTCATTAAAGAAACTTAGAGTATCACTTGTGTGAGATTTCTTTGACTGGATCTTTCCAAGGAATTTTCCCAGTTTTCTAAGCGTCTCTGAAGCATTGCCATAGTCTGCTGCTTCGTCCTCTTTGGTTTTAACACCTGTAAGGAGGGTTTCCACACGTTTCTGGTGCTTCGCAACTTCGGAATCGAGATCCAAAATTTGGTTCTGTTTATCTTGGATATCATTCTGACCTGATTCCTCCGTTGACTTGATGAAATTCTGCTGCATTACTATTTTATCACCAATGCCTTCTTTTTTCAAGTCCAGCGTCTTCAGGCGGTCCTTGGAGTCCTTTATCCGTGCCTTTAGGAGGTCAGACATAGAAGAGAACACAGAGATGTCTAGGAGGTCTTCTATGACCTCTCTACGGTGTGCAGCAGATAACTGCATAAAGGGGACGAAAGAAGCAGACCCAAGAATAACAATTTGGGTAAAGGACTTGTAATTAAGTTTGAGTATTTGTCCTTCCAGATACTTCTGTTGATCCTTAGCATCAGCGTCTTCATGAAGTTTATTTCCGTTACGTTTGATCGTAAAGATTGTTGGTTTGATACCACGCACAATTTTGTACTGTGTGCTGTTGACAGCAAACTCAATCTCAACTACACAGTCTTTCTCATTCTGTGCGTTGATGATCTGCCCCTTATTAATCTTACGAAAGGGTTTGTTAAACAACGAAAAACACAGAGCATCAAGCAACGTAGATTTACCAGCACCATTCTGACCGACGATGACAGTATTCTTTACGTTGTTTAACTTGATCTCTGTGAATTGATTGCCCGAAGACAAAAAGTTTTTATAACGAATAGTTTGGAACTCAATCATTCTCGGGTTCAATTAAATCAGCAGGAGCAGCAACAACTGCTCGACCATCTTCTAGACGAACTAAAAAAGTTTGACCGTCTCGTTCAATTTTTTCCATATAATCATCAAAATTAGCATGAAAAGTTTCGAAATCAACTTCAATCATCATCGTCATTATTATCAGGTGGTGGAACTACAATATCGTCTTTAGTGATAATAGTATACTTAATTCCTGCTTTTTCACAAGCTCCGATTGCGAGGGCATCACCAACCTCCACAACAGTCATGTCCATTGTACCACATGCTTCGAGTTGGATGGCATATCTCATGGCATCGTCTTCCTCCTCAAAGAGGAACACGACCTTATCACCTATAGAATCCTTAACGGCAAAGGCACCTTCATCCTCCATCCCTTCGACAGTAATAATAAACATTACATTACCTCACATGCTTGCCTGTACAGGTCCTTAACAAGACTCTTGATCTTTGCCTTGCTTAGATCAGTTTCCAACTCATCAACGAACTTGTCTAGCAGCGTCAGAGTGTCTTCTGTTTGCTCAGCAGCGTCTTCACCAAAGTCCATCTGAGAGGTCTTCTCAACGATCTTCAGATCATAAGGATTAGCAGCAGACAGGGCATCAACAAACCTGTCATAGTCTTTCTGACTAGACTTATTGACAACGATTAACTTGACAATTTTATCCTTGTACTCAGCAAACTTAAACAGTTGTCTAGGGGTGTCATCATATTTGATGACCCTAAACATCTGAAACGGATTGTTGATTGTTTCTAGTTCGTATGTTTCTGTATCGAAGATATGGAATCCTCGCAGATCACCCACGTCGTTCCAGAACATTTCGTAAGGGTTCCCAAGGTAGAAAATCCTACCGTCTGATGATCTGGTGTGATAATGACCAGAGAAGACCCGATCGAATTTTTGATATGGTTGGATGTCGTCTCCATCTTCCATTGTGTATCCATGGTGAGCATAGAACCCGTTGAGTTCTAGATGACCCATGGCAACCTTAGCGGTAGACTCACGAATCTTCCTATATGTATACTCGCAGTTGTCAGAGTTAATCCAAGGGATCATACAGATCTTACAACCGTCAATGTCTATGTCCTTACATTCAGTGAAAGTATTGACGTTATCGTACTCTCGTAGAAGCAGATCGATAGTATTGACTTCGTTAGTATTTTTGTAGAACGCGGTGTGATTACCGACCACGGAGTGAAGGGTAATGCCAAGATCTCGGAGACGGTCAAAATAATTTCTTTGCGCCCAGTCCAAAGAATATAGGTCAATACCTTTACGACTGTCAAAAGTATCTCCCATGTCGATGACAGTTGTGATACCACGTTCCTGCAACGTTGGAAAAAAGACTTCTTCGTAGAACTTCTGAAAGTATTCATGAAATAATTTAGAACCTTTCTTAAATCCAAAGTGCTGGTCCGTGATAATAGCAACTTTCATCTGTTAGTGCGGTATTGTACCGCGTCTTTGATTTGATTATACTCAGATGACTTATCAGATTCGTCTGCGACGAATACTTCGTCAAATCCAGATCTTTCGATAATCTTTTGTCTAATCTCTAGTTGCTTTTTCTCCTTCTGGATACGACGGAGGAAAGCATAGTGGATGATTTGGGTGAAGTAAGCAAAAGGATTGCTAGACTTCTCAGGATCAAAGTTATTAATATACTGGACACAGTTCTCAATTCCGTCACAAATCATGTCATCCTTGAACATGTAGTTGACGAAATTTGGTTTATAAGACAGGTGAGTAGCAATCTTTAGAAAACATTCACCTAGGTAATTTGTAATTCTAGGTTTAGGTTCTCCTGCTGCTTCAGCGTCTTTAATACCTTTTTTGTATACAATAATAGCAGCAAGAAACTCCTTATTGTTTACATAATGTTCTGATCTTTTACGGACCATGTAATATACTATTCTTTATACATTATAGCATAGCTTGACAAGATCGGCAAATGTATGTATGATGACTCTGTTCCCGTTAAAGGGGTGTGGCTTAGCTTTAAGACTCGTAGAGCTTCTCTAGAAGATTTCTTGCTTTATCTACCGTAGAAACATATCCCATCTCTTTAGTAAGATCAGGATGACCTACGTCAAACCCATGATTAACTACTTCTTTATAAGTGTTTACTATCTCTGGAGATGAGATTTGTGAGATTGTAATTACCTTAGACATAGGTAAGATATAAGTTTCATCATCAGTCATTTTCATCCAAGGTTCGAACTTATACCCCATGGGTATATTCGTGCCCATGGCACGAATCTCTTTACAAATAACAGGATTATCTATAACAATTGTTTCTGGTTTTTCTTTATCAGTGTTATCTACAACAACCATTGCTAAAATTTCTTCACCAGATACTAACTTGATGCTAGCATAGAACTCATCATACGGACTATCAGATTTTGATTGAGATGATGTCATAGTTAAACTTCTCTTCGTTGTAGTACTTAATTCTCTCTACAAGGTGGTTCAGGGTGTAGTTACTTCTAGACCCCTTCTTACAATCATCGGCGATGTCGTAAAGTGTTGCTTTTAATTTGTTCTCACTCTTTCGCAAGACTCTACCGATTGATTGTAGAGTTCGGATTCTTGACTTGCTAGGAGATGAAAAAATTACGTTGTGAAGATTTTTTATGTTAATACCGGTAGAGAACGTTCCAAATGACGCAATGATAATAGCGTCTTGTTCTTGCTCGGTAATTTCACGGACTGCTTCTCGTTCTTCAGTGTCAACACCACCGTGAACAAAAAATACCTTCCTACTGTCTGTATTTATGAGGTCATATAAACCCTCTCCATGTGCGGCAACCCGACTAAACAGAATGAGTGTATTACCTTTTAAGTCATGGGCAAGGTTCTTAATAAATCTATTCCTCTTCTCATGACCAATGATGAACTGTACTTCGTCCTCATAAGTCTCAAAAATTTGAGGATCATGCTTCATTAGCAGAACTTTGATATTCAGTTTAGCAAGATACCCTGCCTCCTGTAAGTCCTTGGTGTTGATGATTTTATAAGATGGTCCAAACAGACCTTCTAGCACCCACTTGTGAGTCTGTGTACCGTCAAGAGTTCCAGTAAATCCGTATCTATACTTCGCATCTGCGAGTTTAGACATGATGCTAATAAGAGATTTGGATTTAAATTGGTGTGCTTCGTCCCCGATAATGACATCGAACTGACCAAACCACTTACGATCCATCTTATAGATCGACTGCCAGGTACTAATGACAACATTTTTCTTGGCGATTCTCGTCTTGCCACCATAGATCTTATAGCAATTGTGCTGTGCGTTCCAACCATAATCCTCAAAGTCCTTGTACATCTGCTCCACCAGAGATGTGGTAGGAACAACAATCAAGACCTTTCTAGACTGCTCTACATGGTACCTACAAACGCCGTAGATCATCAAAGACTTGCCAGAACCCGTAGGACTGATTAGAAGGCGTCTGTTACGTCTCAGAGCGTCGTAAACACCTTCTACCTGATAATCCCTAGGTTTAAACGATGTAATGCGTTGTAGGTAGTCCTGGACCCCTTCCTGGGATACCATCTCATTCTCCTCATATGGGAGACCGTAGAACTTGTTACTCTCAAACTCAAACGTATATCCGTATCGCTGACAAAATACTTGCAGTTTATCAATTAAACCACAGTAGATTTCTTTTTTCTCAATATTAAACAGACGAATTTTTCCGTCCCAATACCTACTACGGTACTGAGGCATAAACTTCGCATTGGGAATATCAAACGTAAACTGATCTTGTAGTTCATGTTGAATGTGTGGGTCACACTCAACCGTTAGATAAACCTCATTCTTTTTTCTAATAACCAGATCAGCCATAACCAGCACTAAACCTACGCCATTCGATAGCGTTCTTGATTTGGTAGGTTCTATTGGTAATTTGCTTTAGCACCTCTTCGAGATACTTGAGCATAATGTCGTAATACTCAATTTTGAGTTTTGCTTTCTGCATCCGCTCGTCAGCGTCGAGATACAGTTGCAACTCTGCTTTGTCTCTTACTTTGTATGGAAACGGTTCGTCGATATAAATCTGCGAATCCGCTTTCCCAGAATAATACTTACGACGTTCCAGTAGAATACCTGAAAACACAGTCTCTGCTTGCTTTTTTAGCGACAGTGTTGTATTATATAGGTCGTAATATTTGGCGTGTAATTGGGGAACCTTTAGCGACTCTGTGTCCAGCTCATCTGGATTGATAACAGAATCGGTTGCCCACATTTTCTGGATAACTTCCAGAGAAAAACTAGACTTCCTTTCCATCAATGTTCATCAAATCAAACATAGTGTATTTGAACACTGCCGTAGCAGTAAAATATTCTTGTTCCTGAATTGTGGCATTGAAGGGAATACCTTCTAAAGACACAGGAAATATATCTCTAAACTTTACTCTTCCCGAAACCCTTAGACTGCTGTTTAGAATCAACAGCGTAGCATCACTGCGGTTGTCGAGTTTAGACTGACCTAGATCTTCTGGATATCCTAGTTCGCGCATCCAGTTGTAGATCTGGTGGTAGTTTTCCATGTTCTCATCGACAAGGAAATCTACTCTTAGATCTTCATACTGAATCTTATCGCCAGGAATAGGAATATCTCTAAGATAGTTTGACTGTCTAGCAGTTCCCATAGAAATACCAGGCAGATTTGCCTTGTTACACAAGAAATCTACCTTACGACATCTATTCAAAACCAGTTGGAATCCACCAATAGAAAGAAAATTCCTATTAGATACCTGATTCAACTTGCACGGATTGTTAGACATCAGTTTCCCAGTCTGACACTATTTAGTAACGATACTCTTGGATATTATCTAGCAACTTGTTAAGCATAGTATGAGCACCTTGATGCCATTCATCACCTTTACTTTGGTATTTTCCATCATACAATTCTTTCTTCAGTTTCATTGTACGATTAAGGATCTCTTCTCGCTCTAATCTGTTCTTAGGCATATGCGTTTTTGACTCCCCAAAAAACCAAGTAAATTACTGGTGACAGAATGAGCGATGCTTTTATTAACATGGCACTACGTTCACGTATACTAATTATAGCAAAACATAAAAAAAAGACCCCCACTTGTGTGGAGGCGCTGACTATTTGTAGCAAGAATCACATAAGCACTTCTTTACAGATTCTTTTACACGATGCTTGATTTGAGGTATCACACTCAATCAAACATTCATAATAATCGTTTAGTAAATTTTTTTGATTTTCGTATTCCTCCCAATTTTTTACATCGTTATCTGAACGACCCCATTCTGATAATTGGTTACTCGATAGTAGGTTATGCATAAGGTTACATTGCCAGAGGTCACTTTATATAGTATACTTTGTGTTTGTTTACTAACATTAGTTGCTTTTTTACATTACTACAAATTAGTACACATAAAAAAAGAGACCCCCGAAGGAGTCTCTGTACGGTATATAAACCGTGATCACATAAGGTTTTGGACCTTGACGCGACGGTAGTAGCGGTTGGAACCAGCAGTGATACGTCCGAGACCCTGTGTGGTGCCTTCGGCGTAGGGGTTCGAGACCATGCCGTAGCGAGTCTTGAATCCGATTTTTGGCTGGAAGGTGTCCTGACCGACGGCACGAACCATCTGGAGAGGAACATAAGGACAGTAGAACAGACCTGCGTCGTAAGGGGAAGAACCCTTATAACCCATGACGTAGTACTGATCAGCGGTCAGGTTAGCAGCGAAAGGATCGATGTAGACCTTGAAGCGACCATTTAGCAAACCAGCGAAGGTGTTGCCGGTGTCGTCAACGGTTAGGTTGGCGTTCAGGGCAGGCGTATAATCCAGTTGTCCAGCAGCAGCTAGAGCAGAAGCAACGTCAGCAGAGCAAAGGATGATGTTACCCTTCCCGCGACGAGTTCTCTGAGCGATTGCGTTCGCATCTCTTTCGAGTTGGAACATCATACCCTTAAACTTCTCAACCATCCAACGTCCGTTGGAGTCAACGTCGAGGTCGAACACGCCACCAGTGGCAGTGTTGGTTTGGGCACCAGGCTCAGCAGCCTTGTAGATGGTACGGATGATCTCGCGGTTGATCTCAGCAAGAATCTCAGTGCTGAGGATGTTAGCGAGTTCAGCCTCGGCGTCTAGACCGTGGATCGCCTTAAGGTCCTGAGCAAGCTCAAGTGAGTACTCAGCTTTCAGTGCTCTGGAGCGAGCAGCAACAGTGACCTTCTCGATGCTGAACGACATCTCGCGGAAGTCGTTGCTAGAACCATCACCTAGGGTTTCTAGTTTCTGAGCATTAAATCCCTGACCAACGTTATAAGCGTTAGCAGCACCACCGTTGAGGATGGATGGGTTACTACCACCTTGGGCGGTCGTACCGAAACCAACGTCGGAGTCGCCGTCAACAGTGCCAAGGGCGTAATCGCCTTGATCGGTGAAGGAGGCGTTGGAGTTCTGAGCGGAGAATGCCGAATCAGGCTCGTTGAAGAATGCTTCAGTTCCGTTCTGGTTGTCGTAACGTGAACGCATCGCGAAGATGAGTCCAGTAGGACCGTTCATTGGTTGAACGCCAGCAAGGTCATAAGCGACCAAGTTGGGCATTGCGCGACGGATGAGGCTGATTAGAACGGGGTCAAAACCAGCAACAGGACCACCAGAGGCAGCACCGCCACCAAAGGCAGGGGAGGAAGCAGTTCCACCACCATTACCTAGTGAGGTGGTAGGGGGTGCTTCGGCGAGGAACGCACGGTCCTCTCTTAAAAATCTTTCTTGGTTTTCGAGAAGTTGGGCAGTAACAGCTCTACGGTGATTGTCCTTGATATTATCAAGACCTTCAGCTTCTAGTAGAGGTGCCCACTTCTTCTGTAATTGAGAAGAATTGAACATTTGGGGGTTTCCTTAAGGGGAAGTTTTAGTTAATTTAGTTGAACTGGGTTAGAGCGCGTAAGTATGCATCCATTGCTGGAGAAACGTCTTCGCCAACAGGGGCATCTTCAGAGATAACCTCTTGCGAATCTGTTACAGGTTTCTGAGCAAAATATGCTTCGCGAAGTGTAACAAGTTTTTCGCGATATTGTTCCTCACTTTCAAACTCAACACCTTCAG
>Ga0099800_1039_pt1 | contig 41265 bp, 17 predicted proteins | sample Uncmet6_SortRC_1_FD_89868 | JGI IMG/M metagenome (GOLD analysis project Ga0099800, IMG submission 89868) | Marine eukaryotic communities from CALCOFI LINE 67, Pacific Ocean - CN11_C50_N6_SortRC_1 | ecosystem: Environmental > Aquatic > Marine > Oceanic | place: Pacific Ocean: Monterey Bay... | reverse complement strand
CCAGCTCTAGATGTTGATGTTGACACTGAAGATGCACTAGTGGATATCGAACAGATGGAAGGGCTAGCCCATTCTCCTAAACAACTTTCATCACTTTATAGAGATAAAACTAACACTAGCGACTACACAAATGCTATTCACTCTCCAGATGACCCACTGAATGTGAAATGGTGGAGATCTACGAATAATAATAATAACAATAATAATAAATTTGTGGATACCGCCCATGATATTGATAATACTGATGGTATGAACAATACTACCATTAATACTGATGATATTCAAGTGGAAGATTATTATGGTATTTTTCCTCGTCAAACTAACGATCTGTGGGGTCAGGGTATGCATTATCCACAAATGAATATCATGACTGTGTTAGATGTGAAAGGTATCTCGCTATCACAGATCACGGCTGAAACTATCTCATTCATTAAGCAATCAGCTGAGATCATGGACTCTTACTATCCAGGTAGAGTGCGTAGGCTGATAGTTTGTAATGCCCCTCGGTTTTTTTGGACAGTTTGGTCTACTATTAGTGTCGTTTTACCTGAAAGTGTCCGTCAAAAGATCATAATATTGAATGATACGGATGGTTTGGATGAATATATTCATCCTAGTCAACGCCCGGTAGAATATGGGGGGACAGACATCAGACCCTTAGGAGAAGCTCCAGAATTTCTTGCATTTAAAGATTTATATCGAGCATGGCAAGAAAGAGGAGCAATTTCAACAAGGAGTAAGAAAGGGAAAAGTCTCAAAGGAATAGAAGGAGCAGAAATTGGTGTTGTTGGTGAACCTGGGTCTATTAAACTTAATAGTAAAAATCATAATGATAATACTACATATCGTCATCGTTATAATGATCGAGATAACGACAAATACCGTGAATGGAGACCGGATGGCTTAAATGTCGATGTAGAGAAGGGTTTAAATGGCCGTGATATAGAGATCGATGGTAATGAAGCTCCTAGTGGTAAATCCAAATCCCCAGGAGGTTGGTTTGGTTGGCTATTTGGTCAAAATGCTAGAGGAACTCCACGTGCTTATCTTGGTGAACGCAACACATACCGGTTTGATGCTAGCAGCTCTAGTTGGGTGCCTAATGCTCAGGGGACTGAAGAACATGACATTGATAGTGGTGGTCTTTCCTCCAGTAGTACACGTAGTCGTACATTCACAGCGGAAGGGGGTTTACATATTGATGAAGAAAGAAGCAACCAGGAATTATTAGATGAACATAAATTGGTATTAGCTATCCAAGCTGCCCATATTGCTCAAGGAAATATGAGAGAATCATCGTCTTATAATGACTTGTCTGATCATTCTCATCTTAGCCTCTCACGTACTTCTTCTAGAGATAGTAGAGATCATCATACGGGTTTTGCATCTTATGGTCTTCGTGGACCTGGTTCAGCATTTAGTGGTCACTCCTTTGGAGGTAGTTCTTCATTATATAGTTATTCAAAGCATAATTCTAGTCATAATAATGCAGATGATGGTTACAACAGTGATCGTTCTGATTATACCGAACGTTCAGGAAGCATTTTTTCAAATAATACCACTTCTAACACTACACGCACACCGGCTCATACTTTTTTATTAGTCACGTGGATGTTTACATCTTGCGTATTACTTCAGGCAGGTGTGATGGTCCTTATACCAGTATGGATGGTAACTTCTCAAGATCGCGGTGGTCTTGGTTACACTTGTACTGACACGGGATTAGTGTTATCAGCATGTGGTATATGGTTATTACATGCAAATCACTATTTAAAACCACGTTTAGCCTTTGTCACAAGAGCATCACCTTTAAGAGCACTACGTGTTGCATGTGGTGGAGTATTAATAGTATCATTGTTACTGCCATTATTGTTGAGTAAAGGTGCTGGTGAAGAGGCGGAAGTAGCAGTATTATCTGGTCATTATCATAAAGATGCACCGGAAGGTTTCTTTCAAGAATTATATCCTCGACCTGCATCGTCACCTTTCGCTGTAGTTATGCCATCATTTCTCTTTTCAGCATTAGCTACTGCATTATTACTAGCAAGAAGAGCAGCGGGTATTTTATTAGGTACTTGTGCACAATCATCATTTACTAGTAGTAGTGAAGTAGTAGCTTTAGTTGGATCACACATGGATATAGTAGGTCCCGTGCTCGCTGGTCTAATATTTAGTAATGGTTATCGTAAAGAGTTAGCATATCCTTTAGATTCATCAATGTTTCTTCTATTGAGTGCTTGTATGTCTGGTCTACTTTATATAGCAAGTATGCTTCTTAGTATTCATTTTATTGGTGATTTTGGAATCATGACTGATGAAGCCGTGGCATCGATGCAAGCGAGAGATGCGCAAGAGTTAGTTGTACAATTAAAACATTTTTTTAGTATGCCTATGCAAGATTGTGGTTTACTGTTTAATCCTGCTACAGCTGGTTATGATGCAAGAATGTATAATTTAAAAGAAGTATAGAAAGAAAGTAAGAATGAATGAAGAATAATCAAAAGAATTGAGTAAGAAACAGAAAAGGAGGTTGAATTATTAGTTATACAATGACGTTAATTTTTAAGTGGTTAGTGAATATACGCAATGAATTTTCTTTCATACGAGCAATCAATGCGTTAGTCGTCATGTCTTCTCTTCCGTGTTGAGGGTGTTGAGGGATTTTAGGTTGAATTACATCAAATCAATTTAATAATTCCAATTATTCATACTAGGTACCCCATATTTAGATTAATGTTCAAATCGAAGTTTATGTAAATAACGTATAGTAACGCTGTATAGTTTGCCGCTGTTTATAGTAGACTATGTACATCGAATAACAGAAAAATCGTAATCGAATAACGATGTATGGTGTTTGATATAAGGACTGTCTATGCTTAACTACCAGCGATTGAACGCCAATCTTGAATTGTTCATTCATTCAGAGGTTTCGCTTTGGCAGCTTTAGTAGCCTTAGTAGCCTTTGTAGCTTTAGAAGTCTGTCCTTTAGGAGTAGACTTGATTTTAGTTTGACTCTTAGATTTGCCTTGAGTGGATGATTTGGCAGCAGTCTTTGACTTACTAGGAGGTTTTTTGCCAGTTGGTATCTTTGTCTTCTTGGTAGAAGTGGACTTTTTCTTTGCAGGTGAAGAATGTGCTGAACTTGTTTCATCCACTTTGTAAGGTTTTTTAAAGAATTCAGACAACTCTTCCACTAAATCCTCTCGTGAATGTTGTGGTTTCAAATGTAGAAACTTAGCAGTTTTTCTTAAATTGTTCCAATTATATTTCTTTTTATCTCTCAAGTCACTCTCTTTTTGCTCAATATTATGAAAGTCCTTATTCCATCCACTAAACGTGTTCACACTACTAAGCATGTGCTTCTTATCAGCGACACCACTGAAACAGATACGATACAATGTACGCAAAACATCCTTGTTATCATCAATTTGCAATTCTTGTTTAAATTTTCCTTTTCCAATGGGAGAGGATTGACGTAATTCTAATCCTTGGCCTCCTTCATATCCTAAATCCGATATTTTTGTATTAATGGTTTCAGTCATTATTTCTTCTTCTTTCTATCAAATAAAATTATATTAAAGTGTAGATGTTTTAAACAGAAAAAAAAATATATTGAGACATGAAAATTGATGAGTGACTTAAATTAGATCTTATAACGTAGTGTATGTAAATTCTACAATTTTTTATCGCGGAATTATTCTTAAACTGACCTTTCTTTTTTGTTATTATTTCAGATTTCAAAAAGGTGAGAGTTCTTTCGATGCTCAACAAAGAGGTGAGAAAAAATATCCCGAGAGGATTAGAAAGAAAAAGGAAGAAGAATTGCAAGAGAAGAAGAATTCCGAGAGGTATTTTAATTATGAAGTGAATTCTTGGATCAAAATCTCTGTTTTAAAGATTAATGCAATGACTGTTTGATTTTTTTTTAGTCTTCTTTATTATTATCAATTTTTCTTATTATTTATTTTTTACTTTATTTTATATCAACATTACTTCCCATGATGTCGATAGTATTACAGTCACATCCATTATTCTTTATTGTTGATACTGCTTTCAAAGCAAGATCAATCTATGTGGATCACTTTTACAAGAAATTGCGTTTATATTTATATAGACATCTATTTGTTCTGATTCAAGATTAAAATGAATCATATTTAATCAATTTGAATCACATGGAGAAGAATTCACCCGACACAAAGCCAGTTGATAACGATCTGCTAGATTTCTAGCAGGATCAGAAGAGGCAGCTAATGAAGCAAGTGAAGATACATATCGTAAGGTTCTAAAGAGAGGTCGAGGTTGATTAATACCAATGTCTGCTTCGGCTTCAAATGATACAGCAAGATCAGCTGCCATAGAAGTTATGTCTTCATCGTTATCGTCATCGTCATCATCATCGTCGTCATCATCGTCGTCATCATCTCCTGCTTCATTCGCATGAAAATTATCAAGTCTATCAAGTGGACTTTTTAATTGTTTAGTACCCTGTCCTTGTACTTCAGTGAAACCATCTGTCATTTGTTCTCGAGTGGATGATAGTGGATATCTTGTTGCATGCTGAGGATAGGTAGGATCATCCACATTTGTTTCAGGCGTTTCCTTGTCATCACTGATGAATGGTCTGGGAGGTACATAACCTTGAAACATCTTGTTGCACTTATTAGGAGTATCGGGATTATATTTAAATGCTGTAAAACCAACAGTAGCGGTGTTTGTTTTAGTATTCGTTGTGTTGCTCATTTTCCAAACTCGAAGCTTCTTATCTCCTGTACAGATACTATAAAGAGTCGAATTTGTTACATCTAATGCAAGATTCCATACAGTACCAGTGCTACCGGTGAGTATAGTGGAGTTTATATAAATATCATTAGCACAATCACACGACCAAATTTTAATTTCGCTACTCCAGTGACCACTTATCAATAGTTCTAAATCTTCACTATACATCATACATTGTATTCCATTACCATCACCTGAAACTTCATCGTTAAGTATTTTAATTCTTAAAATACTTTCATCAACAGTATCAGTAGGAGTGATATGATCATTATTTGTACTAGCATTATTGACATTAACATTGGGTAAACTTGTTCTCTTGAATTTACAGACTACTATAGCTCCACCAAATTGACCTTCGAAAATCGTTTTATGTTTCGCTGAGTATTGTATAGCAGTGCCATGTCTATAATTATAACGTCTACTAGTTACATTAACCTCTTGGGATATTTCTTCTGTGGATAAAAGCTCTGAAGTTTCATTGAATTTACCGCGATAGTATCTTGCACAATAGCAAGTAGAACCTATCATTAGTAAATCATCTTCTGCATTATAGCAAATTGATGTAATTGGATTGCTATGGGAGCCATACACTTTAAAATTTTTAATCAAGGTATATCCATGAATAGGATCAAAAGAATGGACAGCGACCTTACCACTATAATCTCCATGAAAAATATTTAAAGTAACGGGATCAAAATAAATAACGAATGCAGATATAGGTTGATCCATTAAAGCTTCACCAAATTCAAAGTGTGCCCCAGTATAATTTAATTCTTCTGTATCGGATTGTTGTGTTATGTTTTCATTATTATTTGCAACATTTTTCCATCGATATACCTTACGATCTGAACCATATGTACATACTTCATTGTTTGAAGAATTAATCATAATTTTTTCTATTGGAAATTGATGTTTTTTATGAGATTCTACTACATTTAATTTTACTCCCAAAAAATTTGAATAAATTTTCATAACAATCAAATTTGATTTTCGATCTCCAAGAATTATAGATTCAGATATTGGATCATATGCTAATGATGAAGTATCATTTTCTACAGTATATTCATACGTTCTCATTAACGGTCTTAGATAATCAATTATAGTTGATGATAACTTATGGACAGTACAATTATCATACATTCGATGATTTCTGAATTTTAATGCTACCAAAGATACAAAAGGAGCCCACATTTTATCTGTCATAGAATCATAGTCAAGATAATTAGATGTCATTTTCAATGAAAGAGATATTTTAAAAAAAACAAATATAATAAAAATTGTGCGAATCTGTACCTCCTCTCCTAACTGAAGGAACCCGACCAGGGGGCCTATGGATGGGGATAAAATTAAAAATAAGTGATAAATCATAAATCATCATTTACTGTATATTAGCAAATATTTTCTTTTAACAAAAGGTATTCAGGATGGATACAGATTTTATACTTGAATCTGAATCAACAGTTGTTAATAGTATGCAAAGTATGATCAATGATGGTCAAGGAAATGAATTAGTTAACTTATTAACAAAAAGTTATAAAGGAATGCCACGTAAGGTAGCAATGTTGGCTGATTGGTTATTGTTACTAGATTCTAGTGATCAAGACATTGAAGACAATATAACCAATAGTAATAATAACACGGAATTAAATGATGAACTGTTAAATAAACATGTTGAAAATCAAATAATGAATTTAATATCTGATTATATTTTAAGAAGATTTTCTTCACAAAATGGTGACCGTATACTTAATAGTTTCACGTCAGAACCAGTATGGTTAGATCAAATGTTAGAGGACACACATTGGAGACATTTAATAGTAGATTTATATAATAAACATGAAAATTCAGCATTATTAAGATATTGTATAAGAAAGATTGCAGAAAAAGGATTTTCTAGAGATATTGCTGGTGCAATTAATGAAAGTATTTATTTTGATGTATTCTATTCAGTATTACTAGCATGTCTTGACGAATTATTATGTCCACTGTCATATTCTGCTAATTCAAATAAAAAAAATTTTTGTGTTCATCGTCTTGCTTCGTTGATTGATGATATTTGTCATTTATGTACAGCCGCAGAACATATGTATATTGTAGGAATTACTATTTTAGATAATTTAGAAAATATATTCATGAACGAATACAGTAAAATAATAATTAATAGTAGTGATGAGAGTAGTCAAAATAAAAGATTTAAGTTGGCATTGGAAGCACTAATCAAATTATTACATCGTTTAAAACAAGAGGTGCAACTAACTGCCGCTCGAGGTCTCAAAGGTTTTGAAAAACTATCTACATTAGTAGACATTAGTCATTTTTCAATGGGAAACAATCATTCTGAAAAGAGTAATGCTGATAGAACAGGACGATCAGATGGTGGAAATAGAGCTAATATGAGAAATGTTAGTAGAATCACAACTATGGGTAAAGGAAGAGAATTAAAACCTTTATTTCCACTCACTGATATTGCTTCTAGTAGTAAAGATAAAGATCCTAAAGATGATCATGATGACGTAGAAAATAAAAAGAAATGGTGGTTGCTATCTTCAGATATCCACTTCTGTACTCCGCATGTTGATCAATTGGAGTCTTTTTCTCTTGACCGAAGAAGAGCTTTGGTTTATCAGATTGGCGGATTTAAAAATAAAAGAATTAATGCCACTAGTACTTATGAAAATAGTGGTTATACTATGAATGAAGAATGGTCGAAACAAGATCAAGATAGTCTGAAAAAAGAAGTACATGATCTTGTTAAAACAGGCAGAGCTACTACTCTTCATATTCAGCGTATTTATGATATTCTTTGGACAAAATCCTCATCCTCATCCTCATCCTCATCTTCAACAACTATGACTAATCCAGGCGAAAAAATGGGCTTTCTTGAAACTATCACATCGTCTTCTCTGAGTCGGTTGCTTAGTATTGCTGGTATGCTTCACACACCAAGAGTAATGCTCATTCTTCAAGATGCATTAGTACATCCAGAGGCAGGGCTAATAGATTCAACTACTTATATTGCTAGTATAATCAGCCTTTTGTCTTGTATTATACACATGAAAGATTTTCATAATCTTAATAATATTGATAACATAAGTAGTACTGATCTTCGAACAAATGTGGAGAATCTTACGAAGGAGCTGGTAGACGCAGGTGAAATGATGAACTCGCTTCGCAATTCAATCTATGGAGTAGTCAGTAGTGAAGCAGCTAATTCCATGATTAAAATACTGCAAAAATCGGGAAGTGTACTAGGAAATAATGATGACAATAAAGATTATAGATGTGGAGTAATTGCAGCATGCACTTTGCGATGGTTAACATCATGCCTTGCCATCGGAGAGGCTCGTCGTACACCCCCAAGAGGCTTGCTTTCAGAACCTTCGTTATTGTTACAATTGACTGTTCTTACAGCTGAAAATTTTCCATCGTTGCATCCTGAATGTTATCATCTTTTACGACCTCTGATGCATCTGAAAGTATCTGAATCGTTAGATAGAGAAACTCTTTCACGTCTTCATTATGATACATTAGAATGTCTTGTGTATCTTATGGGCTTAGGTTTTGTTACTTCTCCTCTAGTTTATCTTGTTTCAATTGTAGATGCATTAGATGCGGCATTGGTAAGATTCTTAGTATCAATAATCGTCACTTCTATTGCTGGACCCTATAGTGATGCCTTTCTTGAGCTCATGTGTGGTCTACTTGTTCGTATCTTACAGAGGGATGTATTGAATGAACGATTTCAAGAATTTCAGAAATTATCAGCATTAGTAAGAATCATTGAAAACAAATTACCAAAAGTATCACAAAGTTTGAACTTTTCATCCCTTATTAAGAGAAATATTCAACTTTCTAAAGCTATTAATACCAATGTTACTTCTATGAATATGGACGTGGTGGAAGGTATGGATATACAAATGAATCAACCTGTAATTAATAGTAATATCAATGGTAATAATGATGAAGAAAAAGTTTTTGGTGATCATGATAGTGGTGATGAATTACCATAGATATTAATTTATTTATATGCTGTATTAGAAGAATCAAAGGAAGAAATAATAGACAAAATAATTTTTTGTCATAATTGTACTTGATACTTATTTCATTTTAAGTGAAATCCAATTAAATATAATAAACCATCTACTACTAAAACTTGAATAATCATATATCAATATAAATAATAAATATTTGTTCTATTTACAATCCATTCTAGAATAATACCATGAACAGAAAAAAAATTCTATAACGTAGCACTTCCAATATAATTCGAAGAATCCGTTGATTGTTCTCTAGTTCCAGCATGTAATGGAGCTCTGATTGACTGAGAAGTGCTTATCACATCATCACTAGCACCAGAACCTCTTAATGGTGAATATCTAAATGAACGATCACTTGAAGCTGTACCACCCGCTGTCGTTTCAGTAGTCTTTGTATCATGACTCAAGAAAGTATCAATTATCCAACATTGTATTACATCAAATATTAAAGGAAAGAATACCATAACTAATGTTAATTCTAATTCTGGTGATATGTTAAATGCATCAAATATGAATCCTCCAATTGCACCCATAGTATGAGTATCAATTAAACATATTAATGTCACAATAGTTTTAGCAAAAATAGTAGCAGCTAAGAATGCACTTAATTGTATCCCATAATATCTCCATTGTGGTGGTGTTCCATAATACCCAACTTCTTGTAATTCTTTCATATTATTTTTTTCGCCAAAATCTTTAAATACTTCCATCATAACCCATATAAGAAATGTTCCTAATATTGTATCTAAAATTTCATTAATCATAAAAAATCCACATTCATCACCTCCACTACCACTACCAACAATCATACCAAATATCATATTATATACATGTATAAATAATCCACCAGCAGCTTGTTTTGAAACATCCATCAACCAAATTTCGTATGGTCTTTTAGGTTCTTCGTCTACATATTCACGTTTATATAATAATGAACCTAATGCACCAAAACCAATGAAAAATTGTAACATGATAGAATACCATCCACTTATCAGTGTACAATCTCCCATTTTTTGAGTATAAATTTTTTAAAGGTCCCCCAAATTCAGGAGATATGGGCTTTCTATGCTTTTCAAAAATTTTGACTAATTAAAAAAATATCGCCCAATGCTGTGGAATCCCTGGAATCTGGAATCATTGGAATACCAGAAAAACATACACCAACCCTGTCACTTTCTCTCAAGTTCCCATACACATCTCTACAATCCACAATCCACAAAACTTTAACCTTTATTTCATTTTATTGTATTTTATATTATAAAAGAAAGCAATGGCATCAGCAATTAATAATCCTGAACGTTGGGCATGTTGGCGGTTTGAAGATGAAGATGAAGGGCAAATAATTAGCGTCAAAACTGAATCTAAAATGGCAAATGCACAATCTTTAGTATTATACAAAGAAGATCATACAATTGGTAATATTGTACGTATGCAATTATTACGTGATAATCGTGTAAGATATGCTGGTTATAAAATGCCACATCCAACAATCCATGATTGTCACATTAAAATTCAAACAATGGAAGCATCATCATCATCATTAAAAGTGTTTGATGAAGCATTAGAAGATTTAGGTGAAGAAGTCTCAAGATTAAAAAATCAATTTAGTAGTGCATATCAAACTTATTCTCAACAAATGGAATAAATTAAATAATTTTGTTTAGATGATTTGAGATTGTAAATGTATATTGTTTTTGGTTATTGTCTTTTTCCTTCATTTTTGATAAATCGTTACTTAAAACTTGAAAGTTGTGCATCTGCACTCTTTTAGTCTCTTGAACATTACATACACCCTTCTACACTAAGAAAGATTGTTCCCAAAGCACCGTCCCCCATTATAAAAGATTACATTAATATGCCAAGCATCAAGTACAATCCATGACAATACGCATTACAAATTCTATTCCCTATTCTGCTATTATGTCTGTGAATCTAAAGCGCCATTTTTGCTGAAATGAGAAAGCCTGACCGGCTCAACTCACGTACTTAACTAACTTGCTTTCTATTGCGGCATTCTGGTCTGTCTGTCTGTCTGTCTTGTATCACATTGCAACCCTAACGCCATACATTATATAAATTTTAAACTTTTATCTAAAAACGCCGAAAAGTAGATGAAAGTGGAAGATAATGATATAATAAGTACTATAAAAGACATATGAAGAAAATAAGTCCATATTTTCCTTTAAATAAAAAGAACATAGTCAATCCCTCACCATTAACCTCCAAAATAAAAGATGGATCTGAAAATACAGTTCTACCTTCACCATTATTTCAAAAACAAAGTACAGCTGGTTTAAGATATTCCCAATCATTAAAAGGTGGAAAAGGTAACGATAGTTTGGGAGTAGGTAGTTATAATAGTGATAGTTATTCTTCTATTAGTACATTAGGTAATCAATATGGTAATAATAATAATAATAATAATAATAATAATAATAATAATAATAATTTAGATAATAATCAAACTACTACCAAAGCACGTAATAGTCGTAACCATCCTTCAACAAAATTAGAAACTGTAAATTCATTTTCATTAGTTTTGATACTATGTTTACCCTATATTTTAGGTGTATTAGTAGTATTGACGGATACAGATTGTTTTGGTTTTAAAGAAAATCAAATAAGACAAGACGTTATGTATATATCTGACGCTAAATGTCCACCGTATGTTACGTGTTATGAAATCTCCTCTACTAAGTTTGATGTACTAATCGATAAACCTTTCCTTACGATGAACCATATATCATTTGAATTAGCAAACATTAGAGCGTTGGATGAAGCAACATTTAATGAATGGGGAGTACCATTGGAAGAGTTATCATTAGAGGTACATATGATAGTAGAAGCGGTAAGGAGTCCAATTGTAACTGGCGGTAGTGAAAATGGTGATGAAGATCCTGTTCAAGTACATCAAATTGTGAGAGCATTTACTCCTGCGATAGCGTTGTCATCTAGTATTGAAGATAGTAATAGAATGAGAATTCTAACGTCTGCAGAAACTGTAGAAATAATTGCTCAGGATAATAATAATAAGCCGAAGAAATACAAACAAAAAATAGATCACGTAGAGAATAAAGAAGATAAATCTACGATTGACGAGAAAGAGGAAGGTGAAACAGGTTTTGTTGATGCTAGTGATATTGATGAGGAGGAGGAGGATGATGAGGACTTGTATCCTGTTCCTATAGCTTCAGTTGATCTAGACCAACCTGAGCTTACAGGCAATGCTAGAGCTCTCAGAGTGAGGATAGAAATCAAGAGAAGCACACCATCAGAACCACCACAACAACTACAACAACACGACACGAACAAGAATGATATTAACGACAATGAGCGTATGCTTACGAAACAAATAATAAAATCTAACAGTAGCATTACCACTGGTAGTACCAAAAGTATTGTTAATAATGATGATATTACGGAAGAGCTATTGAATTCAATTTTATCCAATGCAATCATGAAGGTGCAAACTCAGTCAATTGAGTACTTTCTAGCTAATTCTATCGTATCAAGTGTACTATGCTTTCTAGCAATCATCGCTGCTATCATTAGTTTCTTTGTATTGAAAGACCATGTAAAAAATAAAGCTGCTGCATCTGGTAATTGGCGATCGGCAGCGTCTTTACGTCTCTTGAGTCAACAAGGTTTACAATTACTCTTACCTGAACAAATCTATTCTTATATTCTTTTACTATGGCTTATCATGTGGTTAAACATTTTGCCTGGTATCATCGGTATTCTTATCTATATGGAGATTACTATACCTATTTGGATGTTGTTTTGTTCCGGTCTTTTTCGAGTGATGGCTCAACAAGGTATCTATTTCACATCCCTTGTGTTGATGGACGGTCTAAAATATAGTCGCATTGGAAGAGAGGGGCATATAGAATTAATGAAAACGAAACGCACTCTTTCACGCGTTTCCGCTATATCTTTCTTCATGAAGAGTACTAGTCATGCGCTATACGAAGCAGGCAATGATTTATATCAGAAATTTACAGTTGGAAGTGAATGGTCTTCAGGTCGTGATTCTCCACCTGTCCCTCGAATGTATTCCGGCCCAGCATGGTTAGAAGAAGGCAATGCCAATCACCGAAACACTAGTGATATTTGGGAGACCGACGTAAATTGCAATTCTTCTGAGACTAATTATCTCCTCCCTACGAATAATATCGCCCAAGGCGCTATATATGGTTCTACATTTGATCATGATAATCATAATCATGGCAGAACACTCCCATCTCAATCTCCCTACGATGGTGGTCCATTATCAACGAGTACACATGGTAATAAAAATAGAACTGTCGCTAAGCCCAACTCTAATGATGAGGATGAAGATGAAGATCTCACTCACGATATTGGCAAAGCTTCAATGGACGACACAACTACTAATGGCGCAACAGTGCCTACTGAAGATCAAATAACTACGTCTCTCGCATGGCAATTACCTGTACATCACCCTTACAGTCCGAACGTTCAGTATTTTATAGGTGATAAACTTATATTTCTCTTTGTGACCTGGCTGGTAACTATACTAACCTGGTGTTTCAAATTTCCATTTTTATATAGCGATGATGAAAAAAGAAATGTAAATCTTCGTAACACGCTTGCTTTATTTGAATTGATGCTTGGAGTTTTCACAGTATTTTGGATTGTTTATACTTTCAATGCGATAAGTAAGAGTGGGAAACGATTAAGACGCTCCCGTTATCTCGCCAGTCGCTTCAGACAGATGTCTTATCATGTACTAAGTGTTCAAATCACTTCAGGACTCGTACTAATTGGAGCAGCTATGATCTCTAATTGGTTGGTATATGTACGTCCAATCTATCAGGAGTATCTACATGGTGCTGAAATTGTCATTGAGCCTTCTCTTCCTCTTGAAAATATGAATAGATATAGTTCAATTGGAGCACTATACCCAGAGGCAATAGATTTGCCAGTTTCACCAGATAATCCATTTGCCTGGGATGATACTGGTTTTATGTCGAGTGATGTTTCTGAAATCCCATTCTCCGTATCTGCATCTATAGGTAATGTAATAGTGAATGTATTCAACTATGTTTATTCTAGTCTTAACTTCCTGAACTCATTTTTTTCATCTTCTTCAACATCTGAAGATGTCTCGCTTGAAAAGGATGTGGGGGTGACTGGATTGAGTCATTCTCCTTCATTGATTGGTTTTACCGTACACTTATGGAAATATCTAATGGAGGAGCTTCAGAAAGGAAGACAAGAAGGTATCGGTAGTTGGTTGTTTGGCAGTATGGGAGATTGTGACGTGGGTGATGCGATTTATCTGTCTTTCTTGTGTTTTGGATGTGTTTTCATCTTCGCTCCTCCTAATTTATCATCTACTAAACCAGCATCTGCTGCCGCTGCATCACCGTCGATGGATAATCTTTCTAACAATGATATTGATTTTGATTCTACCAAACATTTTGTAGTTGGTCTAGAAAAAGATCAACCTCCACCTCTACCAGTCCTTGGTATCAGTGGTCGTATCGAAACTCTATGGACGCGCTATATCAATATTACTTACGACAAGATTGTTTCCTATTTTCCAGATATATTAACCCAGAACAACGGTGGAATATATAATAGAAGAAGCAATATGAATGATGTGGAAAGATACCAAATTTCCAAATTTACTTCCAGATATTGTCGTAAGTTGTTTTGTTTAGAGACTGCATGTAGTTTAATGGAATGTAGTTGGCAAGCTTATTACAAACCACCAAAGATGATTTGGAATGAAGAGGATGAATATGACGATATGGATGGCGATAAAGATGATGATGATGATGATGATGATGATGACAGATCAAGCATAATTTCTTCATCTGAATCTCCAAGTAATGAAATTCCGGTCACCAATAATGGTGTAGGTAACAAGAAGGTCGTCATGAATAAGAACAAAACTCCTTTTTCGAGTGGCAATACAGGGAACCTAAACAAAATATTTGAAGAAGAGGAAGACCAAGAAGGGGAAGACGAAGATGAAGGGGGAAATAAGGAGGATAATGATGATAAAAGTGATAGCAGTAAAAGTAGCAAGGAGATTAAATGTAAGAACACAGATAACGTAGACAATTATGATGAATTTTCATCTCAACATCAAATGGAGAACAGTTCTAGAAATGGCTCCAAAAGAATTATAACTAATCCATTTGATGATGATTTTGTAGATGATATAAATGATAATATTAAGGATAATGATACTCCTTTCTCTGCCTCTAAAGCATCTCCTTTAGTGGAAGTAGGTGCATCATTGAATCAAACTTCTACACTTGACGTGAATGAAAAAGCTCAAAAAGATTTTCTTGCTGTTGCAATAGGCACAGATATTGAAGAAGAAATCGATATCGCCTTGCAAGGTTTGAGATTGACTCGCATATTTGAAAATGTGCGTACGCACACTTATGGTTATATGGCGAAACATGTCGAAAGACGTCGTGTAGTGCTATGCTTCCGTGGGACCAGTGCTGGTGAAGATCTTTCTAAAAATCTTCGATTGAATATGGTCAATCAACCATCATTGAAGTACAATGATCAATATCTATATATTGCTTTAAGGTCATTATTAGCCGAGGATTTATATAATGCAGAGGCTTTTATTAATGCTATTACTCCGAATGACGTTGGGTCAGGTAGTGGTATTGAAGTGGATGTGGCATCAGCTACACGAGGACTGTCTCCATCATCATTGCAATCACAATCAAATACCCCTGCCTCAATGCCAATGCAATCTAGTACATTCAGCGATATGCATAAGGGTGGACGATTGCCGACTGGATGCTCTTCTACACCTGCAGCTTTGGATTTGAGTAATTCTCTTTTGGAGACGACCAACGATCTTCTTCCTATTGGTTTTCGTACGGTAGACAGTATCAAGAAGACCAATACAAAGCAGACTAAGATTAAAAATAGAGAAAATAAGAAGATTCCAACTCCAATTCCCCAGCCTGATAATCTAGATGAAATTAAGAACGATGTTGATAACAATGGAAGTCATTATAGTCGTGGGTTTGGTGGCAACGCTACCCTTGGAAAGTGTATTCCAAATCACATCCCTACTTCGGAGATAGCAGATACTAATACGAGAACTAATGGTAGTGGTTCAAGAAGAAATCTACCACCCTTCCCGTCTTTAATGCCTGTAATGTCTTCAATGATAGCACCAGTATCTCCCGGTAGTGCCTGGCATATGCCTACCCACAAGAAGTCGCTTGGTCTTAGTCTTTCACCTAAACTATCTCCTAGATCTTCAATCAATAAAGGTGGTGGTGTTAGAGGTATTGCTACTAGTGATATAATCAATAGTCACAATCCATTCAATTCTCCCTCTGCAAGCAGTATGTTAGCAAAAAGTAATAATAACCATGATGGTACAAATGTTGGTATGGATATAGAGGTAGAGATGACAGACGCTAGTGATATTGTTAATAATTTTAGTAATATGAGGAGTACGAGAAGCAAACGTGACTCAGTAAAACCAATCACAAGAGCTATGTTTGCAGTACGTTCGGATCCCGATCTTCAAAAAATGCAGTTACATCCGTCTCATCAAGAGCCATTGCATGCAATTCCAGAGACACCAGACACCTATTACTTTGGGTTTGACGAGGGAGAAGAACGAAATCATGACCATGATCATGGTTATGATCATGGCTTCAATAATCTTAGTAATAGCATGGTTGTAGAATTGGATCAAGTAAATATTGTTGCTGCTCCTGGTTCTATTGGTTCTACTGGTAGTAAAAGAGAATCACCATCACCTAACTTAGATTCTCGTAACCGACTGTTATCAGACGCAAGTCTAACCGAGAATATTGACAGGAATAGTCTACAATTAAGAGAAAGCAGTCGTAACTTCCGAGTAATTGGTATGGATAATATAGAAACATCGCATGAAGCAACTGAACATATGCCATTTGAAGATGATGATGATGACTCTACTGAGATAATAGCTGAGACAGCTGGATTGGAATGGGGTGACAGAAACTCCTCATCAGATTATAGACCCTCTTCTTCAGAGTTATCATTAGAATTACAACAAATATTGCATAAATCGTTAATTATTGATGATCATTCTGAAAATATTAACACTAGTGCCACTAATACTACGACTGCTACTACCACTACCAATAATAACAATATCTCTGATATGAATAACGACAACAATCATAAACGTAAACATAAAGGCAGAATCAGAGGCACTAATGACAGTGGCAAGCCTCCTCTTCCTCGGGATTCAAACAATAATAATAGCAATAGTAAAGCTTCAGGATTATCTTTGTGGCAGCAGGATCATGTTCAAAATGTTTCAAATACGCGAAGTGTTCCTCCTACCAGTTCTATGGGACGTAATAGTCGTACCCCAAGTCCTAATATTCTAGGACCTACCAGCATGACCAGTAGAAATGCGTTGAGTAGCTATAAAGTTCCCTCTTCTACAAACCGACCAATCTCCCGATCATCACCTCCTGATCCACTATCTTATCAACATCACAAGCAACACAAGCAACAACATCAACAACATCAACAACAACAACAACAACAACAACAAAAAGTTGATATGCAGCGTCGATTATCAGTTATTCGTGAAGCTCCTGACTCGACTGGTATATCACTCTTTGGTCTTATAAAAGGCTGTTTTAAGGGATTTGTGTCCATTCTCCCATTAGCTCAAGAGACATTGCCTCGTATTCATGGAGGGTTTTGGTGGTCCTATGAGTCTATACGCGAAGATGTGATTGTTTCAGTGGCCGCTGCTGTATTTGAAGATGCACTACAGCTAGAATTAGATGTACTCAAATCCCATGTTGATGTTGCAGGTCTCAAGAATTATACAGAAACAAACAATGCAAGTGATAATGGGTACAATACCTCCACTACTGATCCTTTGAATCCTTCTACTCCTCCTCACAACAATCCCTATGGCAGATTTAATCGCGATAGCGAGAGAGAAAGAACTTGGGAGAAGGATCAACGTCGAAAATGTGAACAAATGAATGAACCATTGGAGATAATGGTAACTGGGCACAGTTTAGGTGGTGCGTTAGCTGTTCTAGCTAGCTTAGATATCTCTGTGAATATGACTGGTATTCTCAAAGTTGTTGATATGCTTCTTACTGATATTAGAGCTAGGGTGAGGTCTAAAATTACTCGCTTAAGTGGTAGTAGTAGAAGTAGAAGTAGCAGTAGAGATCGTGTAAATGTCGATAATGTTGATGCTGCATCTGGATCAATTGGTATTGGTTCCAGTCTTGGCCTTGAAATTGGAATTGGTTCTATGGTAGCTCCGATATCTTCACCACCACTCAGTACCCTTATGCCTTCTGTTCAATGTTATAACTTTGGTTCACCACCCATTGGTAATCAAGCATTTGCTGCAAGAATCCAACGTCGGGTTCCTACTTGCTATCGCGTTGAAGTTGATGGAGATGTTGTATCAACTAATTTTATGAATTGGATATGTGAATGTTTTTACTCACATGCTGGTGTTCATGTTCTCCTTGATAATGAGGGTGTGGGAAACGTATTAGTAGATCCCACCCTCGTAGAAGGGATGCTCTTGAAAATGTCTAAGAAACAAGTAGGGAACCATGCACTTACCAAGTATCGTGAGTGTCTCGAAGCTTGCTTTGAGAACAAGGAATATATTTCTTATTTCAAAAAACAAGAAGTTTGGAAATCAAGAATCCAACAACTTGAACGTCAAGATCGTATTGCTGTTGATAGAGTTGAGAGAGCGATGTTAAGACACTCCATACAAATGCAAATGCAAGATGCAGGTAATTCTGATAATATACAGGCAAATGACTTGTATACGATGGATAATATAATGAATATGAACTTGAATTTGAACATGAACATAAATCCGAACATGAATAGCAATAATTACGCATACAATATGGGCTTTACATCATCAAATATCGGTGCAACTGATGCGATGATCGAATCTTATCGTCATTACTATGGTGCAAAACCTCAACCACCTCATAATCAAGGTATGTTTAATCATCCCCCATCTACCATGCATATAGACATGAATGCTACTGGCTATTCTAATTTTTCTACACATCCAGCGGATTATTATACTGGACAATCACCATCATCACGAGTATCAGGTCATGCTTATCTTCCTTCCCATTCATCAAGTAGAGGTTCGCATACATTTTCAGGTGACTCGGGTGATAGAGAGCATAATCATATGCCACCAGAGTGGTTGATGCATCGACGTAGAGCTGGATCAATTTATTATGAATAGAAAAAGAACAATTGTAAAGGATAAGTGAAGATAAAAGTCATTTTGATTCAAAAGAATATGAATATTTCTCAATAAGTTGTATTATTAAGACTATTAAACTGTTAAACTGTTAAACAAAAATATAAATATTGAAAACAAACTTAGAGAATAAGTGAAGGGGGACAGATTACCGTGCAAAAACTTGCATGTCCAGAGACTGAAGGAGGACAGATTACGTTTCATTATCATCATCATCCAAATCATCTTGAATAGTATCACTATTATCACCTCCCGAAGAATCATGATCTAAATTTAAATCTTCACCTTCATCTATATCATCCATGTGCATGTCCATATCATAATAATGATTTGTATTACTATCGCTGTTGTTGTCACTATTTGTGTGAAAGCTGGCGTTGTTATCTGTGTTCGTGTCAAAATCTTCGTAAAATTCGTCGTCATCTTCCTTATAATGATGACGACTCATGTCATAGACATTGTCATTATCATCATCATCATAATCTTCTTCAACTACATTACCAGGTTGGTATCCTTTACTCACTTCACCATAGGAAGCGGCAGACCACTGGGTTGGAAAGACACTATTAGCAGCTTCTTTCAAATCATATAGTGTTAGAGGTCGCATCTCATCTAAGATACTCATGCCAATTTTCTCTTCCTCTCCAGAACTTTCGGTTTTTTTATTGTTGTTATTGTCATTCATTTCGTTTGTCAGTATTTTATTTGCTTTCTTTCTCATGATATCTTCCATAATTAGTTCGTTATTGTTTCGTTCTTTTCCTCGTGTTACATTGATATGATTCTTATGGTTCATGTTTTCGTTATTTTCATTAATACTGACCTTAGTCCCATTTGTTATACTTCCTGCTTTTCTTCGTTGCACTATTTCTTTGCGTTTGCGGATTTTACGTTTACGATAGGCTTCTTTTAAGGGAATACTAGCTGCAGCCTTACATAATGCTTGAAGATCACTTGGAGTATATCCTTGGGTTAATGAAGCTGCATGACTCCAATCAAAATCATAATCTACTGAAACACCTCTCAACATCACTTTAAGTACTTCAATACGACTCTTGTGATTAGGCAAAGCGATTAAGAATGATCTTTCAAATCTTCTTTGAATGGCAGCATCTAAATCTTGTGGTCTGTTAGAAGCTCCTATTACCATGACACGTGAACCATCATTAATTAATCCATCCCATAGTTGCATAAATTCTGTTTTTAGATTTCTATCAACACTCATCTCTTGATCAAAACGTGAACGTAGTAGTGCATCCATCTCATCAATGAAGAGAATACAAGGTTGTAATTTTTTCGCTAGAGTAAATATTGCTTTGGTAAGTAAGGACGACTCTCCAACCCATTTTCTAAGCAATAAGGATGGTGTAATATGAATAAGGGGCATCGATGCTTTTTTAGCTACAGCTTTGGCTAGTAATGTCTTTCCACATCCTGGTGGTCCATACAATAGCACACCACTGACAGGATTTAATAGTCTTTGATTTGAAAATTTATTCCTATTGTTGTTATTGTTATTGCTCTGACTTATATGAAGGTCATTATTGATTGAAGTTTTGACACAATCCCACAATGCATACTTGACATCATTTAATCCACCCACACTAGTAACATCTTCAACTATTGATGCTGGATCAATCACTGCTGATGATATTTCAATTTCATAATTATTTAAAGTAGTGTTCGGTGCTAAAAATGGCAAAACATTAGACGGAGCGGAAGGATGAAAAGAATTAATTTCTAAAAATTTTTCACCAAAAGATATAAGTCTTTTCCAGACAGCATTTGTTACAAATAACCATGCAATACCACCAGCTATTTTTAAAATAAGTTCTTGTTTTGAAGTTGATAATTGTGAACTAGATCGTAACGAAGGATCGTGAAATCGATTTATATTATATTTAGTACGATGATATGATGCAAAGTCATCAAAATCTATATCTCGATTATGATTCGAATTAGATTCAAATCTATTTTCTTCAAATGGTTTGTAGGTTCCTGTTTGAGAATCAAATAAAAAATATCGTTGTTTATCTTCGTTTGTGGCGCTATGAATACTCTTTTTGACTCTATCAAAAAAACTTTTACTTTTAGTAAAATTAAAAAGTATCAAAATCAGGTAGATATAAAGCATTATACCAGGAAGACCGAGAATATGAAATATAAAGACAGAAAAGAATTTTGATTTGATTTGCCGATAACGCTAACCATTGGACTGTCTTTTATGTTCCAATGCTGTCTTTGGAAACGCTCGCTGCTTTATTATCTTATTTCTTAACTACAGTTAGGAATTCCAATAAAATTCCAGCTATACAGATCAGTGTACTTAAAAGAAAGCATGGCTCAACGAATTTCTAAAAGAGAAAGACGCATGAAGCAACTGAAATCTAGAGAAGAAGGTTTTAGTATGGGTCATGTAAAGCACGTTAAATTGAATGAATACAATGCTTTATTTGATCCAAATATGAGACATTATTTTGAAAATAAGCATGTTCAACGACTATTATATAGTACTGGTCAAATTGATAGACACGGTCGTGTTATAGATCAAGCCAAAGCTAAAGGAAAATTGGCTATATTAGATAGAGAATTTAGAGAAGCTGAAAAGATAGAAGAACGCAGATTTAAAGAAGAAATGGAAATGAGATATCGTGTTCAAAGAAAGCGTTTCGAAGAATTAGAAAAAACTAGAAAATCTGAAATTTTACAAAGATTGAAAGATGATCATGACTTGAGTAAAGAAATACTACTAACAATGAGAGGAAAAGTTGCGAACTCGTCACCTCAAAAACAAATTAAAAATGCTTCGTTCTTTATGACAGCTGAAGAAGAAGGGCAATACTAATTTATTTCAGATGTACTTGTATTTTTTACCTCAATCATTTTATATATATTTTAATTCGATAAGTTAAACAAATAAAAAGTTTATACCATCACTCTACTACCTGATTTCCTTCTTGGTCTGTCCAAGAAGAGACAAAATAATTTTCTAATACTTGATCCATTCTAATTGACAAAAAAGAAAGTGAAAAGATTCACTAATCAATCTTTTTATTTTTGTTTGGGTGTTGCCCCATTTCTTCTTGAATTAGTAGCACTTATTTCAGAAGAAATCGCCTGTTGTTGTTGTTGTTGTTGTTGTCCTTTAGGGGAAACAAGTACAGGTGGCACAGGCGAAGAAGCGGTAATAGGAGATAACGATGCCCCTAAACCTATAATCCCAGTACTTTTCTTTGGAGTATTACCCAAATAACTCGTACCACTACTACTACCACTACTATTATTACTGACATTTTGATATTTTTCTCTCTTTTTCTGAGCAATTTGTTGCATTAATTGAGCAGTTGAGTGTATACTTTTAACATCTTCATGTACTAAGCTGATCTCTTTCCTGAAGTCTTGCGTAAGGCTTCGATTCATGTTAGTGACCAATGAGTTAATACTATCCACATTACTATCTACTTGTATTATCTTTTGCCCCAGTTTCTCATTCTGGTATCCCATAATCTCTTTCGTATTATTATGATTGTTTTCTTGCTTTTCTTGTATATCTTTTAGTGACTTCTCCATTATATCTAACCTTTCAACCACATCAAACACTACTCCTCTAATATTCACAACTTCTGCACTCACTGCACCAATTTCAGTTTGAATGGTCGTACTAATTGTGTTATTAAGACTCGTCGTCATCTCTTGCATATAATGCTGAATGTTATTTTCCATATTCATCTGGAGAGAACTGAAGCTAGCTTTATTGCTACCCATAGACTCAGTTACAGCTTCTTTCATCTCTTTCATATCATGACTCATAGTTAGAGTTTGTTGTTTACTAGTTTCTAACATCGTCATCATCTCTTTTATATTAGACTTCTGAATACTACTCTTTACAGTATTCTCAGCAATATCTGTAGAATCGGCAGCTTGACCGGATGATGACTGGACAGTTTCAGAAAGTGCATGATCTTGGTAGATAATAGCATCGTAAATATGCTCAATCATTCGAGGAAGATCATTAACCATAGACTGCACACTCCCAATACTGGCTAATACTGTCTTTACATCAGTCTTTGCTTCTTGCACTTCAGCATTAAGAGCAGGAATAGACGTTAATGACAACTCATTCATTGCTTCAATAGACACAGTAGGAGTAGGAGCAGGAGTAGACACTTTTGACAAGATGCTCTCTATGTGGTCTTTCATTATCTTAGTATCACTGGTAAGCTCATTCATTGCATCAATAGACACAGTAGGAGTAGGAGCAGGAGTAGACACTTTTGACAAGATGCTCTCTATGTGGTCTTTCATTATCTTAGTATCACTGGTAAGCTCATTCATTGCTTCAATAGACGTAGTAAGAGGGGAAGTATGAGCAGGAGCAGCGGCAGCTGCAGTAGGAGCAGGTATTGGAGTAGGAGCAGCTAATGTAGGTATATTTGCATCAGATTCATTTGCGTTTGATGTTGATAGTCCAGATAATACTCCATGTTTATTATTTTCAATCAATGGAAGTTCTGAACTTCTATCCACATCTTTCACCTCTTTTTGTACAATAGCTTGTGACATTTCTAATGACACATTCAATGCTTCTTCTATCTTGCATACTAAAGCTGCAGTATTAGGCAACGCTGTAGATATAGTATCTAATTTCCTATCAACAGCCAATAATTTAGATCGAATATCCGCATCTGAAGCATCTAATGCTGCAGTTGACGATTTTACAGCAACGATTGCAGATATAACGTCATCCATATCATTATGAATTGCTTTCACATCTTGATGAACTAGTTCTACATTAGTATATAAAGATGGAAGAGTAGTTGTAAGGGTGGTGGTTGTAGAAGAAGAAACAGTGTTTAATTCATCAGCCAACGCTTTAAGCTGCGCATTTACATTCTCAAAACCCGCATTAGTGGCAACATCTGCATCAGCGATAGCATTAGTAATAGTATTCGTATCTACTGAAGATACTGATGCTGCTGAAGCAGAAGCCGGTGATGATGGAGATTGAGGAGCTAATGCCCTAATTGGTGACATAGGAGTAGATTCGATAATAGGGACAGTCGCAGGAGTAGAGGTAGAGGCTGATGCTGTCATAGTCTTCAACATCGATTTCAATTGCTCAAATTCTTCGTCATTTGTTACAAGCATCTGATGGATTTTGTTCTCCATATTTGTTATTCCTCTACTCAAACTGTTCACAGCTATTTGACCCTCATTTACTGTCAATTTTGTTTCCAATACATGCTTGTCGGTCTCCTTCCAGTCAGCACCGGAAAGATCAGACATCTTCACTTTGAATTCACCCATACGTTCGTGCATCTCACCCATGCCCTTTTGCAAAGCGTCTACTGTAGAGTGCAGTTCTTCAACTACTTTATGCGTCTCCTCCAGCATCTTATGCATAATAGGTAGCACATCATTCATAGCTTCTTTAGTTTGCATTGTATGCTCTTTAATATCATTCACGTCATTAGAATTAGTGGGTAAACGTCTCATTAATTGTGTGAAACCTTCTAAAAGCAGTATTACATCTTCATGTATTATCTGGATAATCCCTGTATTTTCAGAAGAGAAGCTCTCCTCGATCGCTTGTGATCCTTTATCAGTAATCTTCATATTATCTTCTAATTCACTTCTAATTGAAGCAGCTTTGATAGTACCATCTTCGTTAAAATCAAATTTTCTTGATCTTATTTCTGTTAAAGCAGTTGTTGATGATGCTGGTGTTACTATCGATGGGACAAGACTAGATTGTCTGGATAATAATTGCTTTATTTTTTCATCTAGTTGTCTAAGATCATTATGTATATTGGGGATTGTATTACAATGAATAAGTGCATCGTTAAAACCATTCATTTGAGAGACTAGCCTGGAAGTTCGATCATTGATATCACTAATTCTTCCTGTAGTGTTCAAATCAATATGTATTGCATCTTGAGAATACACATGTTGTTGTAGCATGGTTACACCTTCTACCATAGTATCACTCTTGACTGATAGCACATGCGAAGCTCCTACCAATCTATCTAGAGCAGTGGTAATAGAGCCTAAAGTTTGTTTAAAATCATCAGAACCATTCGACAGAGTAATAGGACTATTAGAAGAAGTAGTAGTAGTAGTAGTAGTAATAGGAGTAGGAGGAGTAGGAGGAGTAGGAGGAATATTATCATAACTATTAGAGGTTTCTATTGGAGACTTTTGGGGACTTAAATAACCAATCCTTTCTTCCGTGCTTAATGTTTCTGCAGTAATACTGGACTTTCTCCGTGGTGGAGCTCGAAATCCACGAACTGAACTAATATCATTACTAGTATTACTAACATTACTACTACTATCGCCATCGAATGATACCCTTTTGGTGGAGAAAGATGAAAGTGATTTACTATCATTTGAATCTTGCTTCTTTTGTATCCCAACTTTGCTATTTTCATCCGAATCTTTCATTAAATTATAAGCTGCTTGTTGTACAATAGTATCTGCACCCTTTTGTAAATCAGCAATTGAAGTAGAATTACTACGATCACCCCAACCTAATGGAAGAGAAGATGAATTAGATCCACTTATGGAAAAAGTTTCTTCTGATTCTCTTATAGCAGCCAATGCTTTTAATCTTGCTACTTCATTTGGATCCTCAGAGTGTGACTTTTGATCTACTTCAATTTTCAAAGAAACGGAGGATGTTTCGCCACCAAAAATATTTTCAGGTGGTTTAGTATTATTTCTTTCGCCCCATCCTACAGGTAAACTCATTGTTGATGTTGAAATGAACTGTAGTAACAAGTTTTTGATAAAATATCAAGTATCTCTTAGCATTGGCGCATAAATATACGTCCCTGTCGGTCGTCGTCGAACCACAGTTCAAAAATTATATGTGCTAAAAAGTTGTATTTTGAGATTAAAAGGGGAGAAACACAAGAACCACTAGTACAAAACAGCACAAAATAGCACAAAAGAATAATAGCCTTTATTTGAAAACAGATCTAGTACAATATTTTGACTTTTGTATTATTTTGAATAAATAAATAGTTATGAATGTAATGGATTCAAAACATAAGCCAATCGTGATGTTACGATGTAAAGTAGTTATAGTTGGTGATCCTTGTGTTGGTAAAACGGCATTAACGCAAGTATTCCAATCAGGTGGTAGTACATATCCTAAAAATTATTTAATGACGGTAGGTGCTGAATTTTGTGTCAAACAAGTACCAATACCTGATACAAATGTTGTTGTAGAATTATATATTTTTGATTGCGCTGGACAATCGATATTCAATCAATTGGACTCAAATTCAAAATATTATGATAATGCATCAGCCGTTATGGTAATGTATGACATATCATCATTAGAATCTTTACAAACATGTGGGAAATGGTTAATGTCTGTTAGACAAGGTCAATCAACAGGACCTAGAATGTTAGGTTGTTTAGTAGGAAATAAATGTGAGTTTAGAGATGGTAATATTGATTCAAGAGCTGATGTGGGTAAAGAAGAAGCAGAATCCATAGCTAAAGAAGTCAAATTAGCTTATTTTGAAACTTCAGCAGCTCATAATATTAATGTTGATGCACCTTTTAAGTATATTGCTGAGCAATTTTATCAAAGATATGAAGACACTGTGCATAAAGCGGAAGAAATGCAAAGACTCATTTAAATATGAAGAGAAATATAGTCGAAGATTATGATCAATAATAGAAATAATAGATAAATTACAGAATACGATAAATGTACATGGACCCAAAAATATAATATGTATGTCACTACATAGCAAAAAATAAATAAATAAATAAGTACTTTTTTGTTGTTGTTTTTTTGAATAATCAAGTAATAAAAATACAAGAATGAATAATGGTAACAAGTTATTGAATAAAAAGAAAAATTATATTGTTACCATGGAAAAGATTAAAATGACTTCTATTATTACTGTTCTTCTGTAAAATGCTACTTCTACTGCTACTGCCACTCTCTTCTCAGATGATATAAATAGGTAACATATAATTCTAAACTCTAGTAAGGTGCTCCTTCTTACATCCTTGTATAACTATTGGATTTATAGTTATAATTTCATCATCACCAAAGATCAAGACAGAAATATCCAAATTGTTCTGTTCTGTGCTATACTACTATACTACACCAATTCATAAAATGAAAGGTGAACCTCTACCACTCTCGTGCTTGTCTAAGCTACTTAACAGAACAACAATGTTCTTTCTTTCACCCACTTGGCTTTTTCCACTTCTAATTGTTGACAATACTATTATTATAGTTACTGCCTTATACTACTGCAGTTAATATATTTTTAACAACTTGTTTGACCATCACATAGCAAATAGGACCACTAAGTAGATAACTATCAAGACGATCGATAAGACCCCCATGTCCGGGTAAGAGACCACCTGAATCTTTAATCTTAGCGTCTCTTTTCATCATTGATGCGGTCAAATCCCCGACTAACCCTAGTATTGATATAATTAGTCCATACGCTGGTCCCCAGAGTTGCCACTTTGGCCATTGCATCAAAAAAGATCCTAATGTAAAGAATGCGGTACAGAAAAAGAATCCACCTAATGCTCCTTCTACAGTTTTATTAGGACTAGCGTCACCAGCTGCTTTACATACTTGAGATAATTTATTTTTACCAAAACTTTTACCACAAAAAAATGCTCCAACATCAGACCATACTATTGAACACCAAGTCCACCATAGTACCATTGCACCGAAACTTCTGTTACTAAACAACCAATCTGCATTGATTGCAGATGAACCAAATTGATTAAACAATGTTTGCTGCAACGCAGGTCCAAATTCATATCGTAATCTTAACCAAAATGATGGTAAAAATCCAAAATAAATAACTCCAAGTAATGTGGAACTCATTTCATTAATACTACTTAATGATTTTTTAAATAATAATAACCATACCATTAGAAATGTCAATGAACCAGGTAGCACTAGTTCATGGGCAGCAGGAAAGTAAGCGGCAATTGTAAAAAAGAATAATGATGCTACATATCCTGTTTTAGAGGCTGGTGTTGTTCCTGAAGAACGCACTAAACGGAAATATTCTCTTTGTAAACCTGCCATAATGGAAGTAAATAGCAAAGTAAAAACCCATTTTGGTGAAAATATTAAATATGTTGCACCAGCGCCTAATGTACAACCTGTAATCCATCTTAATTGTAAATTTGATAATTTATTCTTCTTCTTGCCATTGGTATTGCTTAGTTGGGTATCATCAGCCGCTGCAACAATCGCTGGCGTATCATTATCATTAGAGATAGAATTCGAACCAGAGTATAATCGTGAGAATGATGCATATGATGATAATTTATGATGTAAAAAAGAATTAAATTCTTTTGTTGGAGCAAATCCGAATTTGCCACGTTTATTTGTTCCTAAACGTGAAGCAGATGTACCAGAGGAAGTTGTGACATATATTATAAACACAACTAGAAAAGTCAACGCAACTTGCAGCATTTTTATTTTCCAAAATTAAATTTTCTTTTTGAAAGAACACGTCCTTTTTTCATGTTTTTCCTTTTTCATTTCCATTCCTGGCTGGCTCCTCTGGCATTGCACTCCCTCTGCGTGGCTCCTGCCTGCCTGTGGCTGGGGGTTTCGACCAGGGCAGGGAGGATTCCTTTTTTATAATTGTTGTTTTTATAAGAGTGGAACAATACAAAATGCATAGATCATTCATTTTTTTTAACTAATGGTTTCTTTTCATTTTTATGTTTTATTTTTATTAACATCTTTTGCATTCATATCTTGTGAAGATGAAAAACTGTGGGAATATACACCAATGTCTATATCATTCGTTGATAATGTGGCAATGATTTGTAAAATAAGATATGATTTATATCATAAAAAAACTGCATTATATTCTCATTTTAAAGAATTAGCCAAAGTTTCTGGTTGTGCTTCTTCACCATTATTTTTTAAAAAATCATCCAATACTCGAACATTAAAATTGGATAAATTATTAAATAGTATGAAAAATGATCCAGAATATGTCAAACATTTAAAACCATCTGGTTTCATATTTCACGAGTCAAGAGTAGGCTCTACATTGATATCCAATATGTTAGCATCGGATTCCAGGAATTTAGTTTATTCTGAATCATCACCACCAATGGAAGCATTAAGAGTCGCAGCGTATGCAACTGGTTCATCTATTCCTACACCAACATCCGATTCTAATGGAATAAAAAAATTGAAATTTAATTCTATTAATGAAACCAGATTAATTGAACAATTTCAAGCAACAGTTCAACTAATGGGTAGAACAGTAGATCATGATCGTTTATTCTTCAAATTTCAATCTGCAGCAACATTGAAAATAAAATTAATTTTAAAAGCTTTTCCAGATGTACCCTGGGTGTTTGTATTTAGAAATCCTATAGAAACAATGATGTCCCAATTAGATCCAGCTTCTTCTGTGGTTGGTGGACCATGTCTGCGTACGCGTAGGGCTCCACATCCGAAAACAAGAGCTGCATTAAATCCATGGAGGAGAGAGCAAGGTATATTTGGGTTTTCAACACTACCTACGGAAGCGTGGTGCGCTGCTCATTTAAATACGTTATGTTTACATGCACTCTCAGCATATAGAGAGTATGGTTATTTTAAATATCATCAAAATACGATAGAGACTATTGATACTAGTATAAATACAGGTAAAAGAAGAGAAAGAAGAGGTTTGTTTATTGATTATCAAGGATTACCTGGTATAGTACCAAGAACAATACTAAAATTGTTTCAAATTCCTACAAATGCTGTAGCACTTGAAAGTATGAAAGCTATATCAAGGATCTATAGTAAACAAAGACTGAATAGAATGACACCAGAAGCAAAGAAACAAGTTATGAATGGTGACAGTATTGATCATCAAATCAGTGATAAGATAACTACGTCTAAATCTACCTCTATAGATTCAAAGATGGAGAATAGAATATTGCAGAAACTACAGAATTTTGCAGTAAGAAAAGTACCAATGGTTGCTACTAAAGGTAGGAATGCTGTATCTGTAGCCAATTTGAATAAGATGCATGCAGGTACATACAAGGATGATTCTAATGATAAGACTAAAAGAGCTACAAAAGAAATAAAATTATGGGCTGATAGAATACTCTCAAAATCATATATCAATATGACATCAATCATGATAGATGGGTTCATGGATTTATTATCATCCGATGAAAAAAGTATAGGACTAGCTTATACTGTCGCAGATTTAGGGATCAGTACATCTAGTACCATTAAAGTTAACTGGAAATATTTAAAAGAATTTCCCGTAATAGATAAATTACAAGAAAAGAAAATTTTGATATAATGTTAAAGTTTTGAGTGTAAGACACATGAAAATGATGGACATGCATTTACATATTAGTAGATGTTGTCATTTCATCGCTATTATTATTAAGTATAAAAGAACTTTAATGAATATTGCAATTACAAATGTGATCACTTAAGAGTGCTCTTAAATTATGTCATCTATCTCTGACTATTCGTCCATCTATCTACCTGCCAAAAGTTTAAAATTCTTCTTCTACTATTACTACTACTACTACTACTACTACTACTACTACTACTACTACTACTATTGCTATTTATTATCATGAATATTATCATTATAATGACCGTCGCTATTGCTACCATCACGCTTAATGACAGATATTCATATATCTTGCACTAGCATTCACATATGTCTCTGAATCTAAATCTGAATCTGAAATAAAATTGTTTTTTTGACTACTACCACTACTACCACTACAAAAATAGTAATACTATCTCATTCAGTTATAATATAGTCATTTACCAAAAAATTATTATTGTTTTGTATCAAAAATCTACTTGCTCTAGTTCTATTTGACATGACCTCTATATGTTACTTCAGTCGCATTCTATTGAAAATACCATAATTTGAGATAATGTCTGTTGTACTCTTAATGATAATTAAATGTATTTAATACTTTTTTCTGTACTTAAACCCTAGTTTATCTTGTTGTTTGCTGCGTTACCTTACAGCTATTATGTTTTTATTTATTCCGTTTTTTTCATGTCCGTTGATACACCAGAAACTTTTTTGTTAGTACCGTATCTTTTATTACTAAATTGTGTAAATAATATTAACATACAAATCATTACAAATGCTTGTGTTAATGGTAAAACTGGAGGACAATTACCATGGTATAAGACATAGCATGAATGTACCAAACAGACACAAAATTGTATTTTTTGGCAGTGAGTGACACTCATTTTAATCGCTTTAGGTACTGTTACATTGATGATAGGCATAGCGTAATATGCATACATAATAACATGTATGAATGAGTTAACCATACCTCCAAAATAAGAATCACCACCTGCATCTATTTTACACACTAAAAACCATGACCAAATTAACAACACATGATGGTAACAATGTAGGAAAGAAACCTGTTCATTTTTCTTTCTAATAATCATGAATGTTGTATCCAATAATTCTACATATTTATTGTTATAATGTACCCATACCCAAAAACTTATATTTAAACTTTCTCTGCCATATTGGGGATAATTCCCCCACATAGTTTTAAACCATGGATTTGAGTATACTTCATATAACATACCTATTACACAAGCTAAATTCAATACTACTTGATATGTATTATATATTAACATATATGTTTTTACTTTCGCTGGTTTACGATCCTTCATCGCTCTGATACCACCAAATACCATTGTTAAATATGCTATTGTAAAAAAAATTGGTCCTGACCACCATACATCTTTGAATGTATCATGTTGGGGATTACTATCTAAGTCATTTTTAAAATCATTATATGTATTGATATAAAATTTTACCATTAAAATACAAAAGGATAGTGGTAGCATTAAATCTTTAAAATTAAGATCATCTGATTCATCACCTTTGCTTAAAGGTGTCACTGTCGTTTCTTCCTTTATTTTACCCACATTTGTAGCTAAATTTGTAGTTTGTGGTGCCATAATATAATTTTTTATCTATTCAAGTAAATAAGATACTTTTATTTCGAAAGACCTTTAAAATATACTACTAATGTTTTAATGATGACGGCGGAAATTTTTTCTTTTTTCACTCGTACTGCTTCTCTCGGGCCATTTTTGGTGATGTGCCAATGAGTAGGACTGCTGTGAACCACCTGTGGATTATAAGATAACTAATTTTAAAAGATTTTGCACATTCTTCGCTAAGCTACTCCTAGCTGTGTGAGAAAATGAGTGAGGCACCAAAATCTTTTGCACGTAGGGATAAATTGTTGAAAGTTGAAAAGGAAATTCAATTGCAATGGTCAAATGAAAATATTTATGAGACTGAAAGAAAATATGATGAAAATGGCAATCCAAAAGAAAAATTTATGGTAACATTTCCATATCCATATATGAACGGGACATTACATTTAGGTCATGCTTTTAGTTTTACAAAAGCTGAATTTACTGCCAGATTTCAAAGATTGTTAGGTAAAAATGTATTATTTCCATTTGGTTTTCATTGCACTGGTATGCCTATACAAGCAGCAGCTAATAAACTAAAAAATGAATTATTGAAATATGGTAATCCACCTGTGTTTCCCTCTGAAGAAGAAGAAGCTGCAGAATTAGCTGCAATCGAAGCAAAAAAAGCTGCTACAAAAAATGATAAAGACGATGATGTAGCAAATCAAGTTGGTAAAACATTTAAAGGTTCAAAAGCAAAATTGGTTGCGAAAGGTATGAGCGGTAAAAAGACAGTAAGAACATGGGATATATTAAAAATGATGGTACCAGAAGATCAAATTGCAGAATTTGCTGATCCTGTGAAATGGTTAGAATATTTTCCACCTCTTGGTGCCAAAGCTCTTAGTAGATTTGGTTCATGTATTGACTGGAGACGTTCATTTATTACTACATCACAATGTAAATTTTATGATGCATTCATTCGTTGGCAATTTAATCATTTATACAAAGGTAATAAAGTTCGTTTTGGTAAAAGAGCAAATGTCTTTTCTCCAATTGATGGACAAGTATGTGCTGATCACGATCGTGACTCCGGAGAAGGTGTTGGTCCACAAGAATATACACTCATAAAGCTATTGGTAAAAACACCATATCCTGAAAACTCTCCATTGAATGATCCTGTACTCGCTGGTAAAGATATTTATCTCACTCCTGCTACGCTGCGACCAGAGACTATGTATGGTCAAACTAATTGTTTCGTCTTACCTGAAGGTGAATATGGAGCATTCGAAGCTGAAAATGGTGATATTTTGGTTGTAAGTCAAAGATCAGCAGTAGGTATGTCTTACCAAAATCTTCTGAAAGAATGGAGTAAAGCTACTCCTTTAGTTTTGTTTACAGGTGAACAACTATTGGGTCTACCATTGATAGCACCTAATGCAGTGTATGATGTAGTGTATACATTACCTTTATTGACTATTAGTATGGGTAAAGGTACGGGTGTGGTGACATCAGTACCCTCAGATGCTCCTGATGATTATGCTGCATTGAGAGAATTGAAAGAAAAACCCGTTTGGAGGGAGAAATTTGGTATTTCAAGTAACATGGTTGAGCCATATGAGGTTGTACCTATTATAGAAATTGAAGGTTACGGTCAATGCTCAGCCGTTACAATGTGCGAGCGTCTTGATATTAAATCTTACAAAGAAGCTGATAAATTGAAGAAAGCTAAAGAAGAAGTATATTTAAAAGGGTTTTACGAAGGTATCATGTTAGTTGGTGAATGTCAAGGCATGAAAGTATGCGACGCTAAGCCTATAATCCGTGAAAGCATGATTAAAGCTGGACAAGCTTTACCTTATTATGAACCAGAATCACTAGTTATGTCACGATCTGGCGGTGAATGTGTGGTAGCATTAACTGATCAATGGTATTTAGCTTATGGTGATGAAGAATGGGCCCAAACAGTATCGGAACATATAAATTCTGATGCTTTTAATGGTTACAATAAAGCTATTATGGAGAAATTTAACTGGGTGTTAGGATGGCTAAAAGAATGGGCTTGTTCCCGTATGTTTGGTTTAGGAACCAATCTACCATGGGATCAACAATGGGTGATTGAATCTTTATCTGATAGTACCATTTATATGGCTTACTACACCATTGCGCATTTTCTTCACGGCGGGATCGATAATCTTACAGGTGATCAACCATCTCCAGCTGGAATCAATGTTGAAGAAATGACTGATGAAGTGTTTGATTTTATTTTCTTGCGTACTGATTATTCCTCATCTATGACTATTGCTAAAGAAACTCTTGAAGCAATGAGAGCTGAATTCGAATACTGGTATCCTATGGATCTCAGAGTATCAGCTAAAGATCTAATTCCTAACCATTTAACAATGGCATTATATAATCACGTGGAAATATGGAAAGACCGTCCCGAATTGTGGCCGAAAGGCATCTATTGTAATGGTCATGTATGTGTAGATGCTGAAAAAATGTCAAAATCTAAAGGTAATTTTTTACAATTGGAGTTTTGTATTGATGAATATTCTGCCGATGCAACACGTTTTGCTTTAGCTGATGCTGGTGATTCAATGGAAGATGCTAATTTTGATCGTAAAGTAGTTAATCAAGCTATTTCTAATCTTTACACTGAAGACGAATGGATTACTTCTATCATGAATGATGTGAATGAAGGTAAATTAAGAACAGGAGACAAGACATTAATGGACCAAATCATGGAAAATGAAGTTGGTTATTTATGTGGTGCAGTCAAAACGGATTTTGAAGCGATGTGTTATCGTGACGGTCTTCTAAAAGCATGGTACATGATGGTCAATACACGTGATGCGTATCGTGATTGGGCCTATCGATGTCAAACTACATTGCATGCTGATGTGGTGCGTACATATTGTAATGCATTGGTTGTTTTTATGGCTCCTATCACACCACATTGGTCTGATAATTTGTATCGTAATGTATTGAAAATGAATGGTTCAGTAGTCGACGCTGCATGGCCTGTTCCCCTAATCCCTATTGATTTGTTATTGCGTCGTAAAATGAAATTTTTCAATGAAGTTATGAAAAACGCCAGACAATCACTTATAAGAGCTAAAGCTAAAGGAGAACGAGGGTTAGCCATATTTTTAACAAATAATTATAAACCAAACAATGTGGTTATTTTACAAACAATGAAAACTTTAGCCGAAAAATCTGATGATGGTCAATTACCAGTAGATATTATTTCGCAAATGAAAGAATTTGTTAGCCAAAATGATGCTTTCAAAAAAGAAGCCAAGTTTTTATTACAATTTGCAGCATTTATGGCCAAAGAAACAGTAGAAAGAGGATTAGAAGCACTTGAAACTGATGTTCCGTTTGATCAATTAGCTCTGTTAGAGAGCCTTAATCAATACATTACATCCTCATTAGGCATACCTGTTACGTACTATTACACTCATTCTCCGGATATTCCACCTTCCTTCCAAGAAAAAATTTACAAAGATTGTAAACCTTTGAAACCTTCTTTCAATGTATATACATTGCCTAAAGAGTGAAAATATTAGTTGTGATGGTGGTATAGTAAAGATGATGGTAGGAATGGTAATAGTAATAGTAACAGTGTATTTTTAAACCACTTAATATAATTTAATTTATCATTAATTAATAGTATTTTATTTTTCAAAAAAGCAATTTGAAAATAACAACTATTTTCTCATTTAAATATTTTCTAAATCTTTTGATAGAAGATTGACGGAATCAAATATACTAGCACCGTATCGAATACAGCTCTGGAGAGCGGTCTGAAGCATTTCTTCAGTTTCAGAGTGCAATGAATTCATATAAACATCAGTTCCTTCAACTTCGAGTCTTTCTTCATAATTTTTCCAAACATCAGTCAAACTGTCGTGCAATAATTCTCTTAAACTAAAATACCCTCGCTTAACTGTTTCGGCTGTTTTTTTAAATTTAATAAATGCATTTTCATCTTTACTTGATTTGTTTCTCATCACAGAGGAAAGGCGTCCGGTCATATTGGCGGAATCAGTTGAGCTCTTTTCAACAACTTTTCTCATTTCCGCTTTGATTTTAAACTCATCGCGAATAGTTTTTTTATATGAATTAGTGAACGCATCACAAAGTACAACAATTGGAATATTTAAATAAATTGATCCTCCAACAATTAAAAATATCGTTACAAACATTCCCAATTGGGACCGTGGGTAAATATCACCATAACCAGTAGTTGTTACTGTTACTACTGAAAACCAATAACCATAAAAGGGATTCGGAATTTGACTAAGACTATTTTTAAGTTTATCTACCATTACTAACATTCCCGGAAATATTGGTCCTGACGGTAAATATTCCTCATCAACCGAATTTAAACAAGTATCATTATTATCATAAGTAGTAATTACACAGGGGTCACCTCTTTCCACCATATATATAACGAAACCTATTGGTAATGCAATCATAAGTAGTATTCCTAGATTGACGATTGTTCTTTTCCAACCTTCTTTTATCGTTCCAACTAAAATTCGCGCAGATCGTAAGATCCTCATAATCTTGAATAATCTCACACTTTTTAGTAAAATAAAAAAATTTATAATAGGCGGTGTCACTGCCGATGTCAATACATTAAAATCTAATCTGCCAATAGTAGCTGCATAAATTAATTCCACAAAAATTGGTAAGACACTGAATAAATCTACAAGACTTGATAATTTTGAAAAATAATTCTTATAGGAGAACGTAGGATGTCTTGCGGCTATCCATATTCTTAATCCTAGTTCTGTAGAAAACAATAGAAATAATATCAATTCTAATGTTATCCATATATAATTACCATCAAATGCATAGTCTGAGGACATGGAACATTCTAATCTTTGACAAATAGGAGAGTTTTGATGGACATTTGTTAAAGTATCGAAGATTGTCATGCTAGAAAGAGTATCAGATGTTTGAAATGGTGATACACCGTTGCCATGATCAGTTGCACATGTGTAACCTGAAAAATTATCGACATCATTTATTTCATGATTTCTACCACCAATTCCAATAATTGAACCAAAGTTATTACCATGACCATAACAATCATCATCACTACAAAAAAATCTAAGTTTGTTGTTGATACCACTGGAATTAAAAAAACAGGCTGGATCCAAGTCTGGATCATTTTTATTATCACAATACACTTCTACAACTTTCTCACAATAATAGGAACTCTCACCCGTAGGGTGGAATGCTCGTAGAGATTGTAAAAATAACAATATCACAGATGCTATAGAGCACGAGGCTAATATATATGCTATTCTTGTCGAATTTTCATTGTAAAAAGGCAATTCTAATAATAAAAACAATTGATACCGTAATGAATCTTTTCTTGCTACATCAATCGCTGTAGACCAATTTAGTACAGCTCCCAATTTCGCAGTACCTTTACCAGAGACTGATTTCATATTGGTCTCACCGCCCAGCACCACTGCCCTTCTACCTTTTCTTTGATTTGCTCTATTTGCTTTATTTTCCTTAATTACTTTCTTCACAATAGATCTAAACTTTTCATTAATTGGATTAAGTCCACATAATTTATGTATATAATGTAACACGTCGTGAAGTTCAGTACAAAACTCAGTTTGTAAGGCTTTTACCTTAGAAATAGCATGATTTCTACGTCTCAATACTTGTTTCAATTGGAAATCTCCACTGCTGACTTCGCTATAACCCATCATTGTGGATGAATCTGTATCTGCGAATCGATCTTTCTGGTTATCATTATAATCTTCATCCATTGGCACATTATTACCTATTTCATCGTCTGAAATAGCAAAAGAAACACGATTTTTTTCATTCGAAAACGGTTCATAACTTGTATCATTCATTTTTGTAATGACGGATACTGACATATTTGAGGTAGATGGTATTGAATGTAATGGTTGCATCATAGGATGATCATAGTCAATATCAGTCAATTGTGAAGTTAATGTTGTTACAGACTCAATACTACCAGATCTTCGACGACCATATGGTAGTATGGGTTTGTAACCTTTCCTGCCAGTTTGACCAGACGAGATATAATTAAATCCACCAGAAGAATGACCATGAGAATCAGAACCTATACTACCATCGGGAGATGGTAATGCAGATTGACTGATTTGATTCAAGTTTATATTAGGGAATTTATCATATCCGTTAGGGTTACTACCGCTCTTACTATCATTATTATTGTCCCCATTATCATTTAAAAATGCAACTCTGTTTTCAGATAAAAGTTTCATTGATGGTCCGGGTACCCTTATTGCACCATTTCTTTCTAATATTACATCAACTTCTTCATTGCTTGGAGACAACAAAAGATCTACTTCATCATAAAATTTAGACAATAAATGAACTAAACGGTTATGTCTTTTATACAAATCTAATTTCTTAGCAAGATTCTTTGTATGGACGTTTGTCTGCATGATACCAAGAGAAGCGCGTCTTTGTTGATTCTTCCTCGTTTCTTCAGTGACATTTGAACTATGATCCGTCACATTATCCTGATCAAGTAATTCAGCACGAATCAACGATGCATAGTATGATGTTTGTAATTCGTCCATGTACTCATAACATACTTCATATGCTGTTTGATAATTCTTTAAGACAATTGATAAAGGCATGGCCAAAAATAGACCACCAGATGACATCATTACTACAGCTAACATTCTTGTTAGAAAATAACGTGGTACTTGGAACCCATAACCAATAGTAGCCATTGTGACGAGACTAAAATAAGAAGCTTCAAACATATTTTCCCATTGACATACACTACGGTCATAGCATGGTTCAAGAAAATGTGATGTAATACCGAATATTATATTACATATAATAACAATTACAATACTCACACCCATAGCTTCAGCACTATTCATAATCGTAAGTGCAATCGCTTGAAATTCAGGTGCATTACCCAAAGACGAAAGGATATAAGAGATTTTACTCAATTCAAAAAGATATAATACATCAGATTGTATGGTTACCTTATAAGTTGACCATAAATTGTCCGAAATAATAAATACGTGTATAACATATATCAAAGAAGAAAATATTTTCAAACAGTCCATGAGTCCGATGTATAAATAACCTGATACAATACTGTAAGCAACTAAAGTTGAATGTAAAATTAAAGGAATATTCAAAATTAATCGTATAATGGTATATGTTTTAGCATTTGGTAATTCATGGTACATACCACTAGAATTATTCTCATGAAACTGAGGGCCATCTGTACTAATCATGAATATTGATATTAAATCCAACATGGCTATTATAGCCAATAATACATGATAACGATATGATTTTGGTTCAAATGTCAATATAACCATAAAATCATACCATAATTTTTGTTCTTCAATATTAGCATTAATCTGTGACCCATGAGCACGTCCACCTTTTGTAGCAACTGACACTCTTGATATGCTTCTTCTACCCACTAATGAATGATGTAAAGAACGACGATTACGTTTATTAGTTTTGTAAGGATCATTCAAACTGTCTTCAAAATTCATTTTGTTTTACTGACTTAGGAAATAGATTTATTAAAAATATATATTCTTCTTATTTGTTTCTACTGGTTTATTACAAACACTTTTTAACTTGTGCTATTAAAAAAGTATTATCGTAGGCATTCATTGTTTTTCTTCCCTAAAGATCATAATATATTGTAAATAATGATCTAATAGAGGAGCTTTGGCGTGAATTATGTTATTTTAACCTATGTTTACTTTTTTCTTTTTTCCGGTTTTCCGGTTTTCGGTTTTCCGGGCGGCCCTCTTGGTCCCGCAGGTCGAAAGCTCCCTGGATGTCCCTAGCCAGGGCCAGAGATTCGAGATTCCTTAAATTCTAAATTCTAGATTCTTTGTAAGGGAAGTATATAAACCGACTTACAAAATACTATAGAAAGCTATGCAATATGCAAAGGCAAGTGCACCCCCTTTAACAAAAAGTAATACCGAATTACCAGTAGTTCCTGCATTAAGCGTTGTAGATATTGATGATAATGAAATCATCAATTCTGATCAAGTAATGTTATTAGAAGGTGAATCAACAAATTCTACAGGTAGAAATAATCGACGTGCGCAAAGAAAAATAAATTTGCTAAATCATAAAGGTAATGTTGTCAATAGGTCAGCGCTTAAAGCTGCTGACGACGAAGCTGAAGGAATTAAGAAGGCCCAATCAAATGGTTGGAAATTGACAATGGAAGAAGAAATTGCAGGAAGTTTAGCAAATCAAGAAGCGTACTATTCAAATAGAGAAGAGCTTAATGGTATCAGAAGACAAGAAGGTTCGAATACATCAAGACAAGTTGATAGAACATTACATCCTGAAGATGTCGCTAGACCTATTAACTGTGCGGATGATGGTGCTCCAATCAAAACGGACCCTAGTATAATCGCTGGTACTTCAGAACCTGTTCCTTTAGGAATGACTTATAGCACTAATGGTTATAAATCAATCTATGACGATCCGAATTATGTTGCGAATACATACAAGGTATCAGAACCAATGAGCTACGGAGGGGAATATAAGATAAATGAATATAAATCTATCTACGATCAGAAAGATGAGAAGTGATAGCGAAATATAGCTTCAAAAAACTGAATTATAATTATAATAAAAATACGAATGGAAATAAATAAATGAATAGATGTGTGGTGAGGACTGAATATGATGATAATGTAATACAATAAATAAAACAACGAAGCAAAGGTACGATTTAAAATGTTTATATCGATTTAATGTTTTGTTTCTACAGTTGCATTAAACATGTTAAGATAATAACAATGTGTTTTATTTCAAGTAATGTAATGAGTATAATCGTAAGAATTATTTTGTAGTTTTGAAACACTACTTCTTTTCTTCTTGTCAATGTTACTTGAAGGAAGGAAGATTCGTTATTATTCGAAGAAAGATCGCTAGTTTCTCTATTTCTTCTTATTATTATTCTTCTTCTTACTATTCTTCCTATTTTTTTACCATTAATCCCTTAGTCTAATGCTATTATTAATACCATTATTCTTAATATTACTAATGATTACTTTCTGACATTTTCGAATTAATACATGTTAAAGTCATTTGTTTAAATACACATACAAAAATAGAATGATCATTAATATTATCAAGAGAAATGAAGACCAATGTGTGGCTAGTATCGT
>Ga0099800_1038_pt1 | contig 41548 bp, 22 predicted proteins | sample Uncmet6_SortRC_1_FD_89868 | JGI IMG/M metagenome (GOLD analysis project Ga0099800, IMG submission 89868) | Marine eukaryotic communities from CALCOFI LINE 67, Pacific Ocean - CN11_C50_N6_SortRC_1 | ecosystem: Environmental > Aquatic > Marine > Oceanic | place: Pacific Ocean: Monterey Bay... | reverse complement strand
ACGAATGTGTAGAGATGCTCCTGATTTAGGCTCAGCAGGACGTATACAACGTTATGAGTTAGATTTAATATTTTCCAAAGCTAAGCCTTCAGGTAAAAGGAAGTTAGGTTTTGGCGAATATTTAAATGCATTATTAGAATTAGCAACAAATTTATATCCTGATGATGATCCAACTACAGCTATGACATTATTATTAATTAATCATATATTTGGTTTGTTTGATCAGAAAGCTGCACCAGAAGATACAGATGTTTTTGGACAAGTATTTCAAGAATTAGCAGAATAATTAGAAATGATGGAAAAGGAGAAAATTATTTAAAATGTCAATTATATATTAAAATTTTTATAAAAAAAGATAACAAGAATTTAAGAAAGATCAGGATACGCTTCGACTTTTTTTACAAACGTCATCTTCTGATCTCTGAGCAAATATCACACAATCTATACAATCAACTCCTATTCTTTTAATTGTGATTGCTTTGAACCGTACTGTTCCATAATTTTAACCTGTAGCCACTTTTTTCTCTTCAACTGGGCTAGGTTCATAAGGGAGATGATATACCCACAGCCAGGCTAGGTTCAAATGTGTCTATCACTCATTAAGCTTAATTGCTGATTAGTATGAGTGGTAGAGGTGCATACTATAAAGCAAAATATGGTGGTAAAGGAGGAGGTAGTAGAGGAGGAGGTAGTAGAGGAGGAGGTAGTAGAGGAGGAGGTAGTAGAGGAGGAGGTAGTAGAGGAGAAAAATGGCATGATTATGGAGGTAGAAATAGTGGTGATAGAACTCGAAATACTGCATGGGAAACTCACTCACAACCATCATTTAATGGTATTAGTACCATAGACAATTTAGAATCACTACTAAATCAAATTGATGGACAACAATATGGTGCTTATAAAAGATTGACCGGTGCCTATTTAATCAATAACTTTGAATTAGGGATTGTTCATGTTCAGAGTGATGCATATGCAGCACCATCGCGGATATATGTTCGTGTTTCAATAGAAAGGGCAAATATTCCAGAAGAAATGATATCAAATAAAATTAGATGCGTAGCTTTAGCAGACTATCTAACAAGAAAATTTATTAATGTAATTGGTGAAACTAAGGCAGATATTAGAACGAGTGGTAATAGTTGGTCCAGTGGCAAAGGTGGTGAATTAATTATGGAAAAACCAAGTCAAGCTGTATTAGAAAGAACATCTATACAAATTTTACCTAGTAAAGGTATCATTGAAGCACGCCTTGGTGTTGCATTCCCAGCATCTGGACGTACTATCAAAGCTAGATGGTGCTCTGAAATATTAACAAAAACAGTCCCAAAATTGGTTGAATCTTCATTGTTTTGGAATGTTTTAAATACTGATGAAGCAATTAATCATGTTTTATGTATTGAAGACCAAGAATACTTAAGAAATAATTTGGATAATTTGGGTTTATGTGCTTTCGTAGGAAATGGTTCAATACTTCCTCGTGCTTCTGGTGCAAATGATGAACCAATGATTGGAGGAGATGTAGTAAGATTTATAAGTCCAGAATCTTTACGTACTACTATTCAACTGCCTAACAAGGGGAGCTTGATAGGCATGGGGATAAAAAAAGGTGTGATTTGTATTTGTGGTGGTGGATATAACGGAAAATCAACATTATTACATGCTTTACAATTAGGTGTATACAATCATGTACCAGGTGATGGTAGAGAGTATGTGAGCTGTAATTATAGTGCTGTTAAGATTCGCGCGGAAGATGGTCGTCCTATTCATTCTCTAAATATTTCATCATTTATTAACAATTTGCCTTTTAACAAATCTACAACTCAATTTTCTTCAGTAGATGCTTCTGGTAGTACTAGTCAAGCAGCTAACATCATGGAAGCTCTTGAGATAGGTTCAACATGTTTATTATTGGATGAAGATACATGTGCTACCAATTTCATGTTTCGTGACGAAAGAATGAAGGAATTGGTACATCCAACTAAAGAACCGATTACTCCTTTCTTAGATCGTGTGAAACAACTGTGGACTGATCATCATGTTTCAACCGTGATGGTTATAGGTTCATGCGGAGCATATTTTGATGTTGCATCAACCATTCTGATGTTGGATTGTTACAAATGTCTAGATGTTACAGAAAAAGCGAAATCGATCAAACCGGCTTCTGTGATTAATCCTGCAGAATCTTTATCTCGTCCTCGATCTCGTCAAATGGATACTGCTTCATTGCTACCAGCGGGGGATCGTGGTAAAGTTACTGTAAAGGATGCAAGTAAGATTAATTATGGTCCTAACGATGAACATGCCATAGACGTATCAAAACTTGAACAACTTATAGAAACACCTCAACTGCATTTTATTGCTTCATACATGCAAGTCCTCAGTCAAAATATGGATAATAAGGCTTTTAATGAATTACTTCAAAATTTGGAGTGTAGAATTGATGACATCGGATTAGATGCAGTGGAATTAGCAGGCAGACCTTCCAATGGTAGTTTAGCTCGAGCTAGGCCCTTTGAGGTTGCGGCAGCTATAAATAGATGGAGAAATCTAAAAATGACATGAATATAATATGGTTAATGGAAGAGAATAATAAGACGTTTTGGTTACGATTCAATTTAAAATGTAATTGTAAATTTCAATTTGTTTCAAGTAATATCATCGATATATTAATTTTTTTGCTTTTCAAGTCAATTCTTAACATTAATGCCAAGAAGAATGAGATTAATAGACTCCAGTACTTAACTTTGCTTGGAAACCACCAGACAACTCATCAAGAGAAGAAGCCCATTTTCTAATAGATTGCAATTTCTTTTCTTGTTGAGAAGCTCCTACACCATCTAAAACTACTACACCATGAATCTGATCAATACGCACTCCCTCAATTTTTCTATCTAAAATCATTGCAACCAAGATATTTTCCACATTCTCACTCTCGATATGCAATTGATCAGCTAGGAATTGCATCTTGACTCTCTTATAAGGCTTGAGTACATTCACTAGTACTTGTTCATGCATACGTCGATGTAATGGATCAATATACTTCATTAGAAAAGGTTCATCAATGATTTTATTACCTTTATCACGTAATGTGCGTTCAAAACGTACTAAATCATTAGCATCTAGAGCGAGGCGTAAATCTCTCATGGCCATAATCTCTTTATCTTCTACAAATACTTTTGCTTCTGGAGCTGCCAAAGGATCAATGGGAGAAACCGCCAACATAGACGCCAAAATGAGATATTTTAAGCAAGTTTTTGCTCGAGCATTACCAGCTTCTTGATAAGCACGAAAAGCTTCACTCAATTCATTACAACCATCAGTCCAGTTGCTTTCTGTCATATACATCTTGCCGCCTTCTTCGCGGATGATACCCATCACACGAGGATCAGAAACTGCAGCATTCAAATTCAAGGTTTTAGGGTATATCTTCCTCATGCGTGCAGCATCTTGTGTTGCAGCACACAATTGAATTTCAAGATTATAAACTTCCAACAAGTAAGTACCCTTGCTTTGATCATCACTGCCATCATCTAATTGACAGGATTTTTTCATCTTTTTGATAATTTCTTCCACAGCATCTAAATCTTGAGTTTCAATGTATAATCTAGCTAATTTTTGATTAGTATTAAACCATAATCTTTCATTGTTAGCACTTTTTAAAGCTTCTAATGTAATTTCATACATATCAGTAAGAACGTTTCTAACTGATGATAATGCAGATATTGAATCAAGAATGATATTAATAGCATCGGTACGTTCATTTGGCGTCACCAATGACATCATATCTAGCATACTACGGTATCTTGCCACCATTTCTTCGTATTTACCTAACTCATTACACATAGTAACAATATGTTGCAATGCTCTGAAACGATATTTAACCTCTGATCCTAATTCTTCTTCTAATGAGATACATTTTTTAAACATTTCAATAGCTTCAGCAAATTTTGATTCACTTCTTAAATCTTCAGCTTCATAAAATGTATTTTCTACTTGAATTTTACCATCCTCACCTTCTTCCATCATTCCACCATCACTACCATAATCTTCTTCACTACCATAATCATATTCGTATTCTTCATCATCACTCATCGTTAATAAAGATCAATTTTATAAAAAATAAACGTTTGGTGGAATTACTCTATATTATTTCTCTTTTTTCATTTTTCATTTTTTCATTTTTTTCATTTTCCTGGTTTTCAGCATTAGCATTTACAACTCGGGCACATCAATCCGCAAAATTGGAAAAATCAGAAAATCCCAAAATCCGCACGGCGGCGAACAATTTAATATAATAAATCTCATTTAACACTTTGAATATTGAATTACATTTAATTTTACTGTTAATTAATATATAAATATAATATTTTTCAATAATTCGTTAAATGAAAATTAGTTTATTGTTAATATTCATCTCAATAATCCTTACAATGAATACAAATATTGAAGTACAAAGTTTTGAATTTTATGCTTTGAATAGAGTCAGAAATCATATAAAATGTATTGATGAGAATATCCATTTTAATAATGCTGGAGCGTCACCAATGCCATTGCCTGTACTAGATAAATTCAAAGAAATATTAGATCGAGAACATGAAATTGGAGGTTATGCTGCTGCCGCTGAATATTCTTTAGATTTTGTCAAGACACGTCGTATGATTACAAAATTAATCAATGCTGAATCAGATAATGAAATTGCATTAGTTGATAGTGCTACTACGGCATGGATAAGAGCATTTTATTCTGTAAATTTGAAAAAAGATGATATTATTTTAACATGTGAAGCTGAATATGCTGCTAATTTTGTAGCAATGCTACAACAAGCCAAAAGAAGTGGAGCAAAAATTGAAATCATACCATCAGATTCTACAGGATTAATTGATTTATCAGTCTTAGAAAATTCTTTGAAGAACGCAAATGGTGCTGTGAAAGTAGTATGTTTGACTTGGATTCCAACTAATGGTGGATTAGTGAATCCAGCAGAATTAGTAGGACAACTGACAAAGAAATACAAAGCACTTTATATAGTTGATGCATGTCAAGCTGCAGGACAAATTTCTATCGATGTTGAACGTTTGCAATGTGACTTTCTGAGTGCCACTGGTAGAAAGTACCTTCGTGGCCCAAGGGGAACGGGTTTTTTGTATGCCAGACAAAGTATTCTGAATGAAATGATCCAATCTGCTACGGATGACACTGATCGTGAAAATGATAGTGATATAAAGTTTAAACGAATTACAGAACCACCAACACTAGATCATTTCGCAGCACCATGGTTGTCTTTGAATAAATATGAATTATCCCTAAGTGCTCGTAGATTTGAACAATGGGAGTCGAACTATGCAGGCTTGTGTGCTTTAGGCTTAGCTATTGAATATGCTTTGGACATAGGATTAGATACGATCAATGATCAAATATGCTATTTAGCAGAAAATTTAAGATCACAATTGAGGTCTCTGTCTGATAAAATCACCGTCCATGATCTTGGAAATAGTAATTCCCAATGCGGTATAGTTACATTCAGTATTGAAGACGTAAGGAGCAGTGATATCAAGATGACACTTGAAGCATCTTCTATTTATGTAGCCGTAAGTCCTTTTTCTAGTACCTTAATCGATGCCAGTAACCGCGATTTGCCTGAGGATGGTATCGTTAGAGCAAGTCTTCATTACTTTAATACATTAGAAGAAATTGAGAGATTCATTAGAGTCATAAGTGACATGCTATAAGTCCAATTTATTGGTTTTTAAAACTGTTTATATTTCATTTGTATATATATATTAACAAAGTAGATTATTCGCGTTTATTTATTTATTTATTTATTTGATTCGTTCAGTGCCTTCCTTTCATTTGTTCCGTATTAAGTTGAAAATTTGAAAATTTTACAAAATTGTATCATTCATCGATTGTATTGCTGGTCACATCTTCTATTGCAGAAGGATATGTAATAACTGTATCATTCATCGATTGTATTGCTGGTCACATCTTCTATTTCAGAAGGATATGAAACTCTTCATTTATTCATTCTTACTTATCTATCATATCATGGTTTTAAATGATAGATTATCATGTGAATCAAATGTAATATTCGCAGTTGTATTAGCGGTAGATGTGGATGTGGATAGATCTTCTTGTTGCTGATTCTGATCCTTACTACAACCATACAATCCTGATTCTGCAGCAATTCGACATTTTTTCGAGCTTTCTTGATTTTTATCTCCACTACTACAAATACGCTTTTTGTTCTGGAGATCGTTCATATTCATATGCATACTGTTGGTAATCCCAATTTCATTTACAGCAACTTCTGTTTCATTGCTACAACTGCCATTATCTACATCAAGAATTATAGAAAAAGAAGAGAATGAAGACGATGATGAAGAATATTTAACTTCTGAATCATATGGAAATGACTGATTTAATGTAATGGCGTTACTATTACAACTATTTCGATTTTGGTCATTGCTAATAGTATTCATTTTATCATGTTGATTGAATGCTAGTAGTCGTCTTTCATATTCTGATGCATCAACTGTTTCATTAGTTTCTCCATTAAAATATCGCATATAACCACGTTGAGTCCTACGAGTTTCACAACCAGTATAATCCTTTTGTCTACTAACATATTCTTTATGGGCATCTTCATTTTTAGTCCAATCCTTTTTGACTCTTTCCCTCAAAGCTTTTGTTTCATCAGATGATAATATTGCAAAAATAGGTAGACGATACTTTGTAGATTTGAGTATTTCACATGCTAATTTATTTTTACATTTGTAAACATTAATATTGTTGTCAGCAAAATTTAGTTCTAATTCTACCCATCGTCTTATCAATTCTTCATTTGTTGGAGATTGATGAGGTATGATCTCTTGTGAATCACATACCGTTGATGATAATGACAAATTAATTGAACTTTTATATGAATAAGCAACTGAATTATCATTATTCTCATTATTGTAAACACTATGCTTATCATTTCTTTTTTCTATATCATCTTCTAATACTGACCACATTTCTCAATCAAAAATCATCCAATTTTTTCACTCAATAAACAACTACGATATACTCTAGCGAAAATCAAACAATTATTGCAAAAGAACAAACAAATATGACTATTTAGCTTTGTTTACTGATAAAATTTTGTTTAGGAACATTAGATTATAACCCCAAACCCCAGAATTCCGAAATTCCGAAATTCCGAAATTGAATTCCGAAATTCAATTCCGAAATTCCCGAAATTCGAAATTCCTCTATGGTTGTGAACCTAGTTATAATCTAACTAGGCAGAAAATATGATATTGAAAGTGATAGAAGATACCTTAAGTCCTTCATACATATAATGTCAGATCGAGATGCTTTGTTGTGTCTATTTGAATCTACAAAAGGTGAAACATGGACTAAAAAAACCGATTGGTTTGAAGAAGAAAGTGTTCGTTTTTGGTATGGTATTAAGATAGATGAAGGTGGTCATGTAAAATCAATAGATTTAACTGAAAACAGATTGAAAGGTGAATTACCTAACAGTGATCGTTTAAAACGTTTAATAAATTTACAAGATTTAGTATTATGTAGTAATTTAATTACTGGCACGATACCAAATAGTTTTGGTCATTTAAAATCTATTATAAGATTACACCTTTCATGGAATTCTCTTTCTGGACCATTTCCTATGATTTTGCTGGAGTTGAAAACACTAAGTAATTTACGTATTGATCATAATAAATTTGAAGGTGAAATCCCTCAAGAAATTGGGGATTTAAAAGCTTTAGAATGGTTAGATATTTCACACAATCAATTCGTAGGAAGATTACCTGAAACTATGAAGACTTATGAAAAATTGAGAATGTTTGATGCTTCTTCTAATTTTCTAGAACTACCTGATATTTGCAATATTAATCATTATAGAGCTTGGGTCAAAGGAGAGTTAGGACCAGAGACAGAAGCAGAGAAGATTGTAAGAAATTCTATAGCTACTGCACAGGAGAAGTTAATAACTGGCGGAATAGATATGGACTAAAATGTATAAATGATGGTACATATCAATATAATTACTTTTTAATTAACTGGTAACTTTTAAATTGTTAGAAACAGCTTCTGAAGACGGCTTTGAATGACATCAAGCTTCTTGTCATGGCATTGTCCTGTTACTTGCTTCTTTCATCACTCGTCACTTTTCATTGTTTGACAACTTTCGGAGCCCAATTTTTTCCGTTTGCTCGAATCGGACTATATTTACGTGGATCTTTCACTTTCTTAAGTGTTTTCTCCAAATCAAATTTGAAGAATTCTGATTCTCGCTCTTCTCTATAACCTTCTCTACCAGAAAGTGGTTGTGCTTTAGGTGGAGGTAGTAATGACGGGAAAGGATGAACGAAATCAGATTCACGATCTAGCCAAACATAATCAATATAATGAATCTTTCGATATTCAATAGCAAAATTAGGATCATTTGGTGCTAATTGCTTAGCATATTCGAAATCACTAGCTGCTGAAATGTAGTCTCCTGTTGCTTTCTTAGACCATGCTCTGCGAAAATAAATATATGGATCTTTATCCCGGAATTCAATAGCTGTGGTAAAATCGGCAATGGCAGCAACATGATCTCCTTGACCTTGTCTAGCTTTACCTCTAGCAAATAATGTCAATGCACGATTGTTTTCATCTACGCACCATAGTGACCGGTCACATTCATCAAACATATTTTCCGCTCCAACAAATCGTTTAAGATTTTGCATAGAAACTCCAGTATAGAAAAATACTGATCCCAATGCATTTGAATCAGGAGCGTAAACTCTAAAATCTTCGTAACATAATCGTAGCTTTTCGCAAGCTCCTTCAAATTGACGTTGTGAATAAAGACACTGTGCCATGTGGTAGATCACCGTCCATTGAAGACGCATGTGAGCTTGGTAGATAAGTTCTACATCTCCTTGTGCCTCAGATTCAGGTAGCTCAAATAACTTTTCTAAATCTTCTTCCACATTTCGCAAAATACCAATCGCCTCTTGAAGTACATGGTAAGCTCGACGATACTTCTTAGTATCAATCAAAGACAATGCTTGTAAAGACATAATTCGAACCATATTGTAGTAATCTGTTCCCATTCTAGAAAATTTTGACTTTTCTGCAGACAATTTGTCATCTTCTTCCTCTTCCTCTTCCTCTTCTTTTACACCAGACGCACTTTCTTCTTCTGCTACAGAATCACCTTCACTTTGACCTTGACTCGTAAGTTCTTCTTCTTTCATTCGCATAAATTCCAAAGCTCGCCCAAAATCATCCGAAGCTCTCTTACTATCTCCTATCATACGTAATACTAGACCTCTTTCAGTATATAGTACTTCTAATGGGGAGAATTGATTGGTTTCTGCCATTATGAAATCACTTAGAGCTAGTTCATAATTACCTAGTTTACTATGGCAATCTGCACGAAGGAAGTAGTTCATTGGGTTGACTGGATTTAAAGCAAGTGCTCTTCCTAAATCCACTAATGCTGGTGCATAAGCTTGTAACTCATGTAAAAGCATACCCCTCAATTCATACACACGGAAAACAGGTATTCCTGCAAGAGCGGACTTCACTTTTTTCGTTTCTAGCTTCTTAGCAGCCTCTAATTGCTCTTCATCACTAGTCATTTCCAAATCATCATTACCATCTAAAATTTTCAAGATAGTAGATAGATCTCGGATAGCATCTTTATTCTCTCCTTCTACTCGTTTGCAATATGCCTGATGGAAGAGTGCTCTTTCGTTCTTAGGATTAATCTCCAAAATCTCTCCTATAGTGCTACGAGCATCACCAGGTTTGTTAAGTCGAATATAACATACTGTACGGAGTAATTTATACGTTTCATTCTCAGGGAAGAGATGGATACATGACGCTATGGATGATAGAGCTCTCTCTGCATTAAATACTCTCTCATGATCCAATGACAAAAGAGCTTGAGCCTTCTTATAATGGGCGTCAGCTGCTTGTAAAGCCCATTCTTTCTCATCAAAAGCACTCACAACACCACGTTTTTTGGGAGATGTAGGTGTGGAAGCTGGTGGTACAACTACAGGTACTTGTGCCATGGAGATGGAACGGGCTTTCACTTGTACTCCTCCACTGCTTTTCATAAAATTACTAGAAGTGCCAGTTTGTTTATACTTAAATGCATTTAACATAACAATAGCTTTACCATAATCAGTAATAGCATCAGCAATTTTCTGTGGATCTCCAGTATAGTACTTCACATCAGCTCTTTCAATCAGATAAGTAGGGTTCTTCGGGTCCATAAGGATTACATATTCAATGTTTTCCAAGGCTTTCTTCAATTGAGCGTTCTCTCTTAAAGCACGACAGAGTAATGTTCTAGCTGGTAAATTATTCGGCTCTAAATTAAGCACTCTTCCAAGATCCTCTATACTTTTTGAATAGTTCTTTATATTAAAATTTACCAATGCTCTTTTAATCAAAATTTTATTAGGTAAAGAACCTGAAGTTCCTTCAACATATTGAAACGCTGTATCTAAATCTTTAAGAGCGTTTTCATAATCTTCAATTTCATTATTATATGAACCTCTTAAAAAGAAATTATTTCCGGCACTTTCACCACCTAAATTACACGCTGTAGTAAAATCTTCTAATGCTAAATCCATCTTATACATTTTCATCATAATTTGACCTCGTAAAGCATAATGTGTGGATACATCAGGTTCTAAACGTATTGCAAAGCAATAGTCATAATAAGCATTGGTCCACTCTTTTAATATTTTATAACAACTAGCTCTATTATGAAATAAACTTACAGTGTGATTTGCATCAATTGCATGACTAAATACCTCAATAGCACCCAAATAATCTGATCTTTCCATTAAATTTTTACCTTCTTTTTGTAATGTATAGCTTTTTTGAGAATCAGTCATACCTTCTTTGACCTGATTCATAGCATTTGATAAAGCAGCACTCATAGGCTTCTTTTCTTTCTTCTCACCTCCATTCTCTTCATAATCATGACGATCTTTATCCATTTTCCCGGAAATAAATCTAAATTAAATAATCAGATATATACAGTTGAAAGAATAGAGTAAGTATTATAGACACAAAAAAGAGTAATTAAACTATATAGCAGAAATAATAGATTAAGTTATAGTTGGTTACTTTTAGGAAAGTGTTACGGACATGAACATGATGTTTGAAAAAATTATTGCAATTGCTCTTAAAAGACTTCTATCGCTCGCATTCTGATGGATAAATTAATAGAACTAGTAAAATCACGTACTGAATTGAATAGAGTATTAGTTGATGATTTAGGTCGTCGTGAATTACGTAATGTGATTGTAGAAAGTTCTAATCCATGGAATATTGTTTCTGATTATCAAAATCGTGCATCATTACCTTCTACACGAATTCAACCTGCTTTATGTTTGATTGATGAATTGTACCGTGCTAATTCAGATACAAATACCACTAATTTTTCTAGATCTTTAAGTGCCAGTACTACTACTACTAGTTTAGGCCCACGTGCAAGAACTTACCAACAAATATTTGACGTATACAGGGATAAATTACAGGAAAGTATTAAAATTGCATCACAAGAGAAATTACTTATACTTTTAGAACAAACTTTTCGTTTTATTGCATCTCCGGATTTGAAGGTAATTCCCCAAATTATATTAGGAGAATTAGATCGAATACCAGATAAATATTTAAAGGCATTAACTCATACAAAATTTGATAGTATTTCAAAAGAATTGCCATTACAAGTAAGACGTTTGATATGGGAAAAAGATAATGAATACTTTCTCAAAATGGTTTGGAATCTATGGAGTGGTAATAACAATAACAGTAACAATAATAATAAAAATAGTAGTAGTAGTTCTAGTTCTAAAGGAGGAGTACAGCAAATATGTGACAGTATTGGTAATAGTGAGCTCTTGTTAGCTAGTATCGTAGATGATTGCTGTAACCGTATTTTCAATTCAATTGAAGATACTAGTAACGCTGTTGCTTTGATGTCTGTCATTATTTCAAAGGCGTCTAGGATTGGTGGCATGATGAAATTGCAGGAGTTGTCCAGTTTCTTAATATCCAAACAAATGAGTGATTCAGATTTGCATGCAACATGGAAGATATTTGAATCACTTGTAGATAATCAATTATTTTTAGATTCCAAGAATGCTTCAGGTCATACGCTTTCAATTACTAGTAAACCTACAATTAAACCTACTAGTAAACCTGCAAACAAATCTGCAAATAAATCTGCAAACAAATCTGCAAACATTATGATGAGTACAGATGCAGCATCTACTTCCGCCGCTGCATGTTCGAGATCTATCAATGAAATACAAACTAATGCAGCTCTATTGACAGGTATGAAAGAATTGTGGGATTTTATGACTTCCTTGGATATAGACTCTATTTTCAAGGAACCTCCGAATCCCTTGGTGCTACCCAGATACAACGATGTCATTCCGAGAAGCAAGGTAAGAGATTTATCTACAATCAAGATGAAGATCGAAAGCAGCAAGTATCGTTCTCTGGATGATATAGAGAAGGACATGGTACTCATGCTCAAGAATTGTATCAAATACAATGGACCTGATTCATATTATGGTCAACAAGCTGACTCTCAAATCAAAAAATTACGAGAGAAATCTTCTTCAGTGAGAAAGGAAATCGGTCTCCCACCTACCCTAACCAATATCTTCGGAGCTGCAAGTAATGGAGTAGTCAACACAGCTCAAATTCCGGCTCCAGCTCCGACCCTAGCTCCACAGATCGCTGCTCAAGCTCCAGGTCCGGCTCGATCATCAGTACCATCAAATGAATCAAAATCGCTACATTCTGCAACAACATCTGTATCGAAGTCTAGCGGTTCAATTTTTTCTGAGAAGAAATATAAGAGGACAAATAAGAAGAAAGATGAGTACAGTGGTGATAGTAGTGATAGTAGTGATAGTAGTGACAGTAGTGATAGTAGTGATAGTAGTGATAGTAGTGACAGCGATGGTGATGATGAAGAAAAGCCTAATAAAAATCCTAATAACAAAATAGAAACAATGGAAGCAGATGAACCAAAATTGTCTACATCAGCTCCATTAGAACCTGCACCTGTTGCTATAGAGTACAGTGTAAATGCTCTAAATCTTGTACTCACTGATTGTATCCAATATCTGAGAGAGCTAGATCCACAAGGCCTTTTTGAACTACCAGTTAGCGATGAGCATGCACCAGGTTATTCCTCCGAAATAAAGCATCAAATGAATATACTCACTATGGAACAAAAGGTAGGAAGTGAATCTTACACGACTTTTGATGAATTTGATAATGATGTACTCCTCATGTGTAAGAATTGTATCACATATAACTTCCCGTGGTCGGAATTGGGTATGTTTTCCGCAGTCTATCTTGAGAAGTGGTGTGAAATTGCAGTAGATTTTGAACGTCGTTTGACACAAGATCGTGGAAGAAGAGCTTCTATTCCATCTAATCAATACGCATTACTGTTAGACGCTTGGACTCTGCTCATGAAGTTGGATGATGGTGGCACTTTTCGTTATCCTGTCACAGAGACTATTGCTCCTGGCTATTTCACAGTTATTCCTCGTGAGAAAGCAATGGACCTTAGCTCAATGGTCATAAAGCTTTGGCGGCGTGAATATAAAAGTATTGATGACTTATCTACTGATGTAGATCTCATGCTACAGAATTGTATCATTTTTAACAGCCCTCAATCACCTCTTGGTCAAGTTGCAAAAGATTTATCATACTTATGGAATCAGAAAAAACCTTCTCTTTATGAGCGAGAGGCATCTATAGGTTTCATTAAATCATCATCTCAGGCTATTAAGGCGATTGAAAGAATGACTTTAATGGAAGCTTTACATGCAGGTCGTAAATTTGTTGTGGATCTTGATGTCGAACGAATATTTGCAGAGCCAGTAAAAGCCATTAATTACTACCAAGTCATATCAAGAGAACAAGCCAGGGATCTCAGTATGATTGGTGGTAAGCTTCGTAGAAGAGACTATCATGCCCTTGAAGATTTATCTTCCGACATTGAACTCATGTTTAAGAACTGCATCACTTTTAATGGAATTGAATCTCAATTTGGTCGAATTGCTGATTCTTATTTTAAAAAATGGATTGAATATAAGGTAAAACTAAGTGAATATATGGTCAAAGGACCAGATTTTAATCTTATAAAGAGTACGGTACCACCAAATGTTCTTACTCTACCTCCATCTGAAGCTTCATCATCTAATACGGAAAGATCTATCAAGAGAGATAAAACTAAAACTTCGAGGAAACGCAGTATTGGTAATGTTAGCGGATCCATATCTTCTGCTGGTGTGAAACATACAAAGCATGATCGTAAGTCACAGATGACATCAGTAGGATCTTTAAAGAATGAAATTCGTGCTGCAAGCAGTAGTGAACAAAAAGTGATGACCTGTATTCCATCTATCACAGCGCATAGTAAGTTGTTATGGGCTCTATGCCTTGTACGTAATCCTCTTTTTCATAAGCATTTAATGAATCTTTTGATGAAGAAGGTTAAAGAATGTTTTACACAGGAGAGGTTGCCTGTGGATGATCCTGTTATTACTCGTTGTTTGCAATTACTCCAAGTACATCACATGCAAAGTAAAACCGTACCGAATTATCCTACTATTACATTGCGTCGTTTACTACCCAATTTGGTTTTGAAATCAAAGGAGAAGATGTTTGAAACAAAAGAGGTCTTGAGTGGTCTCGGTGTGAGTGAAGAGTCCGTTCAAAAAGAGGAGTTTGAATTGATGAAACTCATATGTCAAAATTACATCAAAAATTAATACTAAAAATTATTATATGGTATTGTTACTTAATTCCATGTTTTTAATTTTAATCTTAATAAAATCACCATTTAATTGATACAATTAATCTATTATTATTATTATTTCGCTCATTCCTCTTTATCTATTAAACATTTGAGAGCTTTAGTAAAACCGTCTAACATGTGATCCTCTTCAAACATGACTACTTCATCTTCTTCGAGCATATAAAAAGTAGCACGAGCTATACCTTCGATAAATTCAGGGAAGGAGAAGTCTTCAGTTGGAGGCGGAGGTAAATCATTATCACTGGCAAGATCATCTGGAATTTTGGTACGACCATTGATAAAACCGATCTGACATCTATTAAGTATATCTTCGGCCATATTTAAAATAATTTGTTGACGTTCTTCTTCTTCCTCTGCAAAAGCGAACACGATCTCAGCATCTTGCATGAGTTGCGCAAACCATTTGACAGGCATTGAGATGGTTAAATCACGTCCTTCTTTAGCTGCATATTTCTCAAATAAGGTGAATAAATCTTCATACATATCATATAATACAGACATACAATCATCACCGTATAGTTCATCACGAATACGCATCCTTTTCTTTTTAGCTAATGGAAATATTTTGTGTTTAATGATTGCTTCTAATGAATCACGGGGTCCAGATACATCATGACTTTTACCATATAGGACATTATGATATCTTGATTGAGAACATAAAACCAATGCAACTATAAAATCTCCGAAATGAATAAAAGATTCACCTTTTGATACTAATCGGAAGATACGCATAGTCATTTCTTCAAATTCTTCATCAGATCCAAATACTTTTGCTTCATCCATCATATTTTTAAACATCAATCTACTCATTTCTCCAGGTTTTTCTTTTGTAAATTCAACAAATAATGCATGAATCACAGCGAAATGACTCCTTATTACACCTTGTAAATCTTTTGAATCATTTAGATTCATTTGTGGCATCAATTTTCTTACATTTCCACTCCATATTGAAGTGATTTCTTTATTGACTTCTTCTAAATTTAACTGTTGGCTTGTTAGAATCATGCGCATAAATTTTATGTGTGCTAATTTGGTATTTTCATGTTTATGTATAGTGTCAATACTTTCTCTTGGTCCCACTGTTGATTCTACTGTAACATCACCAAAAAGACCACCTCCATATATAGCATCCATATCTTCTTCAAGATATTCTGCGTCATCTACATATGCCGGATTTGAAGTAGAATTAATGTTACTTAAATTATTATATGCTGATCCTATAGTACCACCAGATTCGCCGATTTTTAAATTTGTGCATAAAACAATTTTAATAGTATCACCATCCCTGACATAATCTTCAATTAATGACATTGGATGTGGTACATCTTTATTAGGTAATTCTAATTCGTCAACATTATACGAAGTCTGTAGTGTTGGACCACGAAAATGTTCTCTACTTCTTATTGCTCCTTTAGGTTGTGAATTTGAATACATTTGTGCTCCTACATGACCAAGCCATTTAAATGTTTTATTACCACTACCTACCGCGACTTCAAACGTACGTTTTTTATCACCACATTTAACTTTCAATAATAATTTCATATTTTGTTGCAATGTAGATGAAACGAAACCAACCCTTTGAAATTTTAATGTTTTCTTACGAACAAACATGATGAGAAACAGATAAATGAAACATATCTTAACAGACATCTATGGGGGGGGGCGCCGACAGGGGTGGGTCAATTTTTTCGAATAGAAGCTTTTTCTCAAGAGTGACTACTATATTGCTAAAAAAATTATATTATATTTTTTATAACTAATTTATATCAAGAAAGTTATATTTAAGATGTCTGATAAGAAAGCAGAAATTCCTACTGGTATTATGGATAAAAAGAAAGCGCCGAATCGTTTGATTGTTGACGAAGCACGTAGTGATGATAATAGTGTTGTCGGTTTAAGCCCAGCAAAAATGGAAGAATTGAACTTATTTCGTGGTGATTCTGCATTATTGAAAGGTAAAAAAGGTCGCGAGACTGTATGTATTGTCATGGCTGATGATGAAACAGAAGATTCTCATATACGTATGAATAAAATTGTTAGAAAAAATTTACGTGTTCGTTTAGGTGATGTTGTAACAATTAATTCATGCGATGATTTACCATATTTGAAGAAAGTGCATATTTTGCCATTAGATGATACTATTGAAGGTGTATCAGGTAATTTATTTGATGTATATTTAAAACCATATTTTTTACAAGCATTCCGTCCGGTACGTAAAGGTGATTTATTCTTAGTACGTGAAGCTATGCATCCAGTAGAATTTAAAATTGTTGAATTAGATCCAGCTGAACCACCATATGGTATTGTAGCTACTGATACTGAAATTCATTGTGAAGGTGAACCAGTGAAAAGAGAAGATGAAGAACGTGCTGATGACGTGGGTTACGATGACATCGGTGGTTGTAGACGTCAAATGGCACAAATTCGTGAAATGATTGAATTACCATTAAGACATCCAACTCTTTTCAAAACACTAGGTGTTAAACCACCAAGAGGAGTATTACTTTATGGTCCACCTGGTTCTGGTAAAACTCTCATTGCTCGTGCTGTAGCGAATGAAACTGGTGCATTCTTCTTTGTAATCAATGGTCCTGAAATTATGTCTAAAATGGCTGGTGAATCTGAAGCCAATTTACGTAAAGCATTTGAAGAAGCGGAAAAAAATTCTCCTGCAATCATTTTTATTGATGAGATTGACTCTATTGCACCAAAACGTGATAAATCTAATGGAGAGGTAGAAAAGCGTGTTGTATCTCAATTACTTACCCTTATGGATGGTTTAAAAGGTCGTGCAAATGTTATTGTAATTGGTGCTACTAACCGTCCTAACTCTATGGACCCTGCATTACGTCGCTTTGGTCGTTTTGATCGTGAAATTGATATTGGCGTTCCTGATGAGACTGGTCGTCTAGAAATCTTTAAGATTCACACACGTAACATGAAATTAGATGATGATGTTGATGAACAATATATTGCTGCCCAAACACACGGTTTTGTTGGTGCAGATATGGCTGCTCTTTGTACTGAAGCTGCTATGCAATGTATTCGTGAAAAGATGGATATCATTGATATCGAAGAAGACACCATCGATGCCGAAGTACTTGCATCAATGGCTGTTACTAATGAACATTTTAAGTTTGCATTAGGTACTGCCAACCCTGCATCTCTTCGTGAAACTGTAGTTGAAGTTCCTAATATCTCTTGGGATGATATTGGTGGCTTGGTAGGAGTTAAAAGAGAGTTACGTGAATTAGTACAATATCCTATCGAACATCCAGAGAAATTCGAGAAATTTGGTATGTCACCATCCAGAGGTGTATTATTCTATGGTCCTCCAGGTTGTGGTAAAACATTATTAGCAAAAGCTGTAGCTAATGAATGTCAAGCAAATTTCATTTCTGTGAAAGGTCCAGAATTATTAACCATGTGGTTTGGTGAATCTGAAGCTAATGTACGTGAAACATTCCAAAAAGCACGTGCTGCTGCACCTTGTGTTTTGTTTTTTGATGAATTAGATTCTATTGCTCAACAACGTGGTGGAAGCTCAGGTGATGCTGGTGGTGCTGGTGATAGGGTTATGAATCAATTATTAACAGAGATGGATGGTGTTGGTTCCAAGAAGAATGTCTTTATAATTGGTGCTACTAATAGACCTGATATTATTGATACTGCCTTGATGCGTCCTGGTCGTTTAGATCAATTGATTTACATCCCAATGCCTGATTATGAATCAAGATTATCTATTTTAAAAGCTAATCTTCGTAAATCACCAATTAATAAGGACGTTGATTTAGCATATATGGCTGCTCAAACTGAGAAGTTTACAGGTGCGGATCTTACTGAGATTTGTCAAAGAGCTGCCAAGTTAGCCATCCGTGAAGAGATTCAACGTGGTATGGAGCGTGATCAAATTAGAAAAGAAGCAGAACAAGAAGGTGCTATGGATGAAGATGGTTTTGATGAGGAAGATTTAATTCCTGAGATAATGCCTCGTCATTTTGAAGAAGCTGTACGTAATGCCCGTCGTTCTGTTAGTGATCGTGATCTCGCACAATATTCTTCATTTGCTGTCAATTTACAACAAGCTAGAGGCACTATGACTGCTTCTGGTGGTTCACTTGGTAACTTCGCTTTCCCTGCCAGTCGTGATGGAGCTCTTGCTGCAACAACTGTGGATGATGACGAAGAAGATCTCTATAGTTAAAATGTTAAATGCACTGTCTTTTTTAGATGTTAGTGATTAGCCAGGTTTAGTTGAAGTTAAGACAAATAAAGGACAATGAATGATTCAATGTTTGTATATAAAAGAGGCAAAATAAAAAAGAAACTAACTTAAATAAAAAGAATAACCAAATAGTATAATCAAATATAAAATGTCAGACGACGCTTAAAGTAATAGGAAATGTACATATATATGAAGAGACAAAGAAACAAAGAAATAAAAGAAAGAAGTAAAAAAATAGTATAATAATTGTACATTAAATAATGAGTCACTTATTCACTATAATCAAAGTACAAATACAAAGAAACCCATCCTTTTAAATCACTTTCATCTATCAATTTTTTTTGAACAGCATATATTATTCTCTAAAATCTATTTTAAATATCTATTTAGACATTTCAGCTGCTTTTACCATCGCTTATTCTTCCTGAGCTTTAAGAAAAGCTTCAACATCCAACCTACCACTTCCGCTTTCTTCAGCCATTTCTACTATTAATATATGACAATCACTATCAAGAGCTTTAATTTTCAAATTAAATGAATCATTATTTGGAATGACAATTTCAGCCGCATCATGTTTTACTAATTCCTTACATTCAGTTTCATCTTTAATATAATAGGAAGCGCTCCCCTCAATTTGTAATAAATAAGCCATTCGACCTTTATTTAAATTGAAGTCAATTTCTTTTCCTTCAGTATTTAATTCTGCAACAAAAATATTAAGATCTTGATTCAATTTGATAGGTGTTTCAACTTCTTTATTTAAATTATCACTTACAAGATGTTGCCATTGATTTAGTCTACCATTATCATCACCTACAAAGCTACCATATTCAGGTGTAATTCCTCTAGTCCTTGTATCAAACCACATTTGTATAAAACGTAATGGTACATCACCTAAATTATGCTCACTATGGGTTACACCTTTGTATATTTAGATAGTTTTTATTATTACCAAGATAACAGAGAATTTTATTTTAGTGACTATTAAGAAAAATTAAAAGAACATATAATAGAATATCATTAAGAACATAAAAAAGAATCGCCTAGAAGAAACATACCTTTTCCAGCAGACATAAATTGAATTGCTCCCCTTTTTAAAGTTTCCTGTGTTCCCATAGAATCTTTATGTGATAGCTCGCCTTCAACAATATATGTCGCTATCTCTACGTTTGAATGTGGATGTTCTCCAAACCCTCTATGAGGCTGGACCAAATCATCATTCATTACTCTTAGGATTCCAAAATTTCTATTTCTGGGGTTATTATATTCTGCAAAACTAAAATGGAAACGGCTTTTCAGCCAATTTGAATTTGTCCAAAAGGGATCTTCATTTTCATTGACCGGATTACCAAACCACATTGGGTTAGGTTCGCTAATTGCAAGTAATCCACAAGGTATTTTCTTGAACATCAGTTTAAATGTTTTCTTCACTATTATTTATAAAATTGATTTTCAATTATTCAAATTATTTACAATAAGGAAGGATAGCAAATAATAAAGATACTGAAATTATGAAATTATGAAATTAAAGTTTTTTACCGCACCCCCCCGTCAAAATCTGTTCTGCTAGCGCTAACTAGCGAGCCAGGCGAGGGGGGGGAAGGAACCCGGGGCAGCCGGGACGACCCCCCCGCGCGCTCTCCTCTCGCTACGCCTCGCTGCGTGTTGTGCATAGTGCATAACATCAAATATACATATTCTTTCCTCTGAGGGATCGATAGATTATAACAGAAGTAAAACTCAATAATAAATGAATAAATTATTCTTAGGCTTATTATTATTATTTTCAATAGAATCACTTTGTGCAGCATTTATACCACAAAGTAAAACTTCACTTTCACAACAAAGAAATAGTAATGGAGTAAATAAACGGGAGCATAAAGGTAATATATCACCGTCATCAAAATTAAGATCAAATAGAGTAGTAGTTAGTGCAAATATGTTTAGTAGTGGTATTAGTAAAGTTATAGAATCAAGTGTTGCAGGTGGTGTCTTATCAGGTAGTCTACATGCAATAACAGGACCCGATCATGTAGCTGCTGTATTACCAGCAAGTGTTGGAGGTTCATGGTTTCATGGTATGAAAGTTGGTGCAACATGGGGTTTAGGACATGGTATATCTGCAACAATGTTAGGATTAGCGGCAATGGTATTAAAAGGACAAGTAAGTTCTCGATTTAAAGTATTAGAATCACTATCAACATTAGCAGAATCTGCTGTCGGTTTTAGTTTAATATTTATTGGTTTAATGGGAATAAAAGAAAGTATAGAAGCTAGAAAAGAAAATGATGAAGATAATGATAGTTCAACACCATTAGGTCTACGTTCAAATCGTGCTATACTTACTAATGGTATTTTACATGGTTGTTCGTTAGATGGAGCACCAAGTATTGCACCTATATTGGCTATGAAGTCTAGACGTTCTGCTGTATGGTTTTTAGTAGCATATTGTTTTGGTACAATGGCAGCAATGTCTGTTACAGCTGGTGCAATCGCTGAAAGTTCTAATAGATTAGTACAAACATCGAAGATGCCCGATTTACCTAGTAAATTATGTTTTGTATCATCATTCTTAGCCATGTTAGTAGGAATTTTCTGGGTTGTAAAAGTCTTTATTTAATAGAGTTAGTAGTATAGAAACTAAAATTAATAGTTAAAATGGACGTTTTTAAAAGACATTAATAGTTAGACCAAATATTAGATTTGATTAGAAAGAATAGTATGTTGTAAATTTCTAGAAATTTTCCTTAAAAATTTAGTGAATAAATATAAACTGATAATATGTAAGATTTATTCATTTCGATTCTACTTTTCATCATTTCTTCTCTTCTGTTTGTCTTAATGATTGTCCTCTTCTTCTTCAAGGATAATGTCTAGTCTCTATGTACTGGAACACCATCCGCTTGAAATAGTACAAGGGGTACAAGAATACTGTACAGGAATATTAATAGAGTCATTAACTTCCAAATCAATAAGGAAGGAGAACTACTTCCCTGTGAAGTTTTATCAGAAGCATCGCTAAGATAAACAAAACTCTCCCATAATAAGATAAATGGAACAATTACCCATAAGACATTCATGAAAAATAGATATATCCAAAATAAAATGAAATTTGATCCATCAGGCATCAAATTAGGAGAATTGGCAAGCCATTCAGGGCAAAATGTCATAAAGCCACCATATAATTCTGCTACGCATATTATTATTTGTAATGGATGTGCCCATGGTTTTCGAAAATATATTGCGTAAATTTGAAATAAACATAAAAATCCAATAAATACGGTTGCAATTTCAATAGAAATAACAGTTTCATCGGATACTGCCCATCTAGCATCAGCTCTAGCATATTCTCTCCAAATAAAACCGAAGAAAGTATCAGATTTTGCTGCAGTAGTTGTCAATGCCAAAAACACATAAGCCAATTCTATAGTCAAATGCGTTAAAGAATCGATACCAAACCAAATCAATCTGATTTTTTCACTAAAGCTAAAGCTTTTAGATTCAAATTTGGAACGAATAGATCGTCTTTTGTATACCATCGGACTTACGTAGTTGTTTGTCTCGGGATAAAAAACAAAAAGCGTTTGATATTTTTATATATCATATATTAGGGGATCTAGTATACTCTGACCCTTGGTAAATCGGTAAATTTGGAATTGTAAGCCTTGCAAAAATTTGAAGATATAAACTATCAAGAACCAACCTAGGCAGGGTTAGCGCTCTGCGCTCGCTCTGCGGGGAAAATATTCTCAATTTTAGTATATAACTCTTTGAATATATGTAAGAATTGACAATTTAAGGGTTGAATGTACAGTGGATTAGATAAAAGTGGCGGTGGATTGATTGGATATGTCATAAAAGATGGTGCGATGGTGGACATGGCAACTGCTGCCGAAGAAGCTTCAGTTGAAGAAACACTGGTAGGAGCTGGCGTGAGGAAAGAAGTGTGTCATTTACAAGCAACTATGAATCCAAATGATGGTGAATTATCATGGAATTCCATCGATGTTAATCAATCTCTTTATAAAACAATATCTATGAGCCAAATGTCTTCAATGTTAAAGGATAGTGATAGAAATTTAATATATTCGAAAGCCATTGAAAAATGTATCAAAAACTTTAAATTAAAACATAATGGTAATAAAAGTCCAAGTGTCATAGATATTGGTACAGGTACTGGTTTACTAGCATGTCTTTCAATACATCATGGTGCACAAGTTGTTATAGGGTGCGAAATGTTTGAAAGCATGGCAATGATTGCTAATAAAGTTATAGAAAATAACAAAATGAGTGATTCGATATCTATAATATCCTGTAAAAGTACCGAATTAGATTTAGGTGGTGGCAAGGTTGATATTTTAGTATCTGAATTGCTTGATTCTATGTTACTAGGGGAAGCTTGTATTTTGTCTCACTCAGATGCCATTAAAAGATTAATAGTAAATGATGATGATAATAATAATATAGTTCCTATAGAACAGAGAATCGTACCGAATAGAGGAAAGTGTCATATGACATTAGTGGATACTTGTTCTACTGTTTTTACAGCAAAATCTCAAGATTATCATGACATTAAGAATATATTTGGATCCAATCTCAATGATAATGATGATGATAACGATGGAGAAGAAATTACAAATGTCTCACCCTTTCGAAATGATACTGATGCTGATTGTGGTGGAGGTTGTCAAGGTCTTCCTATACATTGGAAACAATTTCGAGATTATTTTGATGCCAAGTTGTTATCATCTGCTGCAGAAGTGTTCATAGTATCATTCACTCAAGAAGTAGAGGATGTGAAGGAAGTGCATACAACAAAAGTAACCCTTAAAGTGACTAGAGATGGAAAATTAGATTGTATTCTTATGTGGTGGGAATTATATCTATTATCAACAGAAATTGATCCTAAAGGAGAATGTATGTATTCAACAGAACCAAGAGACCGAAAGGAAACTTGTGATGAAGAAACGGAAGGTAATAAGCAAGGTTGGCAAGATCATTGGGTGCAAGTAATCTTTCCTTTACCAGCAGCTCTGGTGTGTCAAGTGAAAAAAAATGACGATGTAGTTCTAACTGTGTGTAGAGATACTTTACATTTCTGGATTGCTGATGTGAAAGTAGAGAATCTTCAAATATCTCGTAAACGATGTGAACCGGAGCCAGAATCTAAGTCAGATATGGCATCAATATCATCATCGCTATTACCAAAAGCTTGCGAATGTGGATGGCATTTATTATTGAGTCCATTACGAATATTGCAACTCAATAAAAGCTACAGAGAGATGGAACGAGCTATGAAAGTATGTACAGTAGAAATTTACAAACGTATTGGCTGTGATGAGATCCGAAACAATGATGGTGTTTTAGTTGATGTATCGGATGGTAGTCGTCTAGCACTGATGCTTCTACGATGTATCACTAATACCTCATCAAATGAAGCAGTACTTCAAGTAGCATCAATAGAAAGAAAACAATTAAGTAGGATGCTGCACCATCGCACTGCTGAAGCCGCTATGAAGAAATTGCAATCCCTAAATCCCATTTCAAAACAGAAACCAATAATGATGGTGTGGGATGGTGATGATTATTCACATCTAGATATGTTTTATCATAACAAAGATGAAGATGTAAATATGGATGAGGATGAAAGGTTTAATCTTTCTTTAGCACCTATTCTTGCTCTAGTATCTGATGCCTACTACTATCAATTACACAAGATGCCAACTTGGGGTGCCATCCGTTTTATGTACATACGTCATTCCTTTGCTGTGAAGTCAAGACTGGTACCAAAAGCCGTGATATCTCCTCAACTAGCAAGAGTAATGGCAGTAGCTATAAATGTACCAGATTTATGGAAGAGTTATGGCCATGTTGGTGAAGTGATGGGATTTGATCATGGCTGTCTTGATGCAGTACAGGAAGATTGGCATCAATATTGGTTCCCTTTCCAGCTTGGTGAATATGACCATAAGTTCCTGACTGATCCAGTACCTTTATTGATTTTTGATTATACATCAAACGAGATTCCCACGACGATAAGTAATGAAGTGACGACTGTTGTGAATCAAAAGGACTTTACTTTTGATGCTGTAGTAATCTGGGTAGAATACAATCACGATATCATTACTAATTCTTCTTCATCTTCATCATCTTCTCATGATGAAGATGATGAAGATGAGGACAAGGAACCTCAGAGACTGTCGCTAGAAAAGTCAGTATTGGTAAAGTTTAATCAAAAACAAGAAGAAATCTCAGAAAATGAACCAATTAGAATGAAGTATTCCGCCTCTTTTAAATGGGGAGACAGTGATGTAAAAGTGGCTGCGAACCTTATCAAATGAAAGTGAAATAAACAATTATTATTACATGTTAATTTAACAATTTTCTACTACTATAACTAGCTAATGCTTCATCTATTACAGTTTTTACAATCTAATATCTACCCAGAAGCCACTCTTTTAGCATATTTGCCTTGTCTGCCTTCCATAGGTCCTCCTCTATTAACCTTCTTTTTCTTCTTCTCGCCTGCATGTATAGCACTGGCAGACGATTGAACGTTCTGTAACTTGAGATTAGGCTTGACTAATGATCGTCGTCGACGTGCTTCACCATAACTATGATCTCTTAATTCTTTGTAGTCTTCTTGAGTGTCCTGTCTCAAATGAAAAAACGTCAACAACACACTCTTCTTTCGAGCATCAACAGAACTTCTTCGTTTGAATTCTTCTAATTTTTTGCCGATTTCTGCTAATGCGCTGGCTTTATTAGTTGATTTATTGATAGAAGAAATTTGATCTCTCAATTTAAACATAAAAGAAACGTCATTTTTATTAGGATCTTGTATTCTACTTTCAACCATCTTAATCCAATACATGGAACCAAATATTTCTTTTCGAATCTTTTTTATTCGAGTTTCTAGGGGTGTGAACAATCCTGATGAAGCACCTTCACACATATCTAATATATTATCAAGACTCCAATTAGTTAATGAACTCGTAAATCTGGCTTCATAATTTCTTAATGTCTCCATAGCTATTTTATTGGTATGAATTTTACCACCAATAAATAATTCAAACATACTGATCACTTCTTTTCTGGTAGCTTTATATTTTATATGGGGACTTACCAAAAAGAAAATTAAGTGAGGATATAATTTTTCTGGAATTGAACACACATTATAAATAGCTACAATAAATTCTACGAATGACAATGATTTAGAATGATCAACATCAAATGCTGTAATTAATACATCACTGAATTTACCACAACTAAATGAAAAATAGTTTGCTACTTCATCAGGTGTAATAAATCCACTAGCATCACTATCCATATCACAAAATGCTACGTACAACGTACCAATTTCTTTCATATTCAAGTTTAATGATTCCGCTAATGTTTCAACCTCTTTTCCTTGACCACATAACAAATTTGGTTCAAAGGTTATATTGCTGACACCGCAGCCCATTCTTGTTAATCATATGTATCACTTTTGTGATACTATGTCGCCAAAATAGAATAGAAAAACACCACCAAGCTAAAAAAGCTAAAAAACCACCCGCGGCCAGTGCAGCGTGGAAAATAAAAAAACACGCTTCCCATCCCACCACGCTCGGCTCCCCCCCCCCCGCCCGCCCGCGTCCCGCGCGCGCGGCGGCCCGACGACCCAGCCAGGAGGAGGCGACGCAACCCCTCACGCGACGCTTCACGCACGAAACAAGTTACCAGACAGGGTTAGCTTGTTTCCGGCTATGGCGCCGCGCCAAGTAGATATGTACTTGGCCCTGCGGCCTCCCGCGGCCGTTCTTATTTCATCTTTATTTCATTTTTCTTCTTTAAAATATTAAAAATATAATCAGTAGATATAAGCGTCATGTTCACTTCTTCTTCTCTATATTATTCTCCCATCCTACTCACGATTTCTTTCCATTGATTGTAACTTGAATGTTTCCAATAAATTAATTGCATTGCTTTCATGTTTCCTGGCTAGTTTTGCTAGATCATGCAGACTCACATGATGATCTTTTATGTTGTGATGTTGAAGATAATGATGCAACTTCTGGGCACATGTTACAACAGCATCATGCCTGCGAGATACTTGTGCATAGACCTGAGTAGGGACAGGAGTGATCATTTGTTCCGTATCTTTCTCCTTCTCCTCATAACTTTTAACTTCATTATCAATATCATTATCTCTAGTATCGTCGTCGTATGGCATCATATCAATAGTAATGCTAGAAGATGGATTTCCATCCACATATGCTTGTACATCTATACTCACGCGGACGTCTCTTTCTTTTTCTCTACTGCTTGTGGATGGATTGGTGTTCCAAATCTTCTCTGATAGACGTACACCTTGCAGAGCACGGTTTAGACCTCTGGCTAATCTCAATACTACTGATGAAGCACTACTGGAAGATAATGATTCGGTATTCTTGTTATCCTCATTCTCTGCATCTAAACCTTTGGATCGATCGTACATGGTTTCAAGTTCCAAATTGGCTTCCTCTATCTTTGTTCCTAGTAATTCAGAATCATATGAACATAACAGGACAGCCATGGATGTATGAAGAGCTGCTAATTCATCCATTCTTTGATTCTTCACTTGCAGCTCCATCCCATCATCTCTTTTCTGTCTACTTTCTTTCACAATGTCATCCATATCATCAGTATGCGAATGCTCTTGAGATTGAGTGTCGTTCATCACATGCCAATACTTCTCAGCCCGTAACATGGAAAAATACTGCAGTCGCACAAACCTTCTCAACCCTTTAAGACCACTCACATCTCCCTCATTTATTTCATCAATCTCAGTATCTAAAACGCTTTCAATTCTGGGTTTCAAATTCATCCTAGATTCTACCAGAGCTATTTGTTGAGAGTAATGTACAACCTCGAACTCACACAGCTTGTAAGCGTAGTACATAAGCATAGCATAACCAGCAGTACTAGCGGGAGTATGACGTTGTAATCGTAGAAGCATATTTCGAAGGTTTACCAGCATACTCTCTGTAGCTTCATTGATGTTAGTATTGGTAATTATTCTAGAAGTGGTTTCAGCATCAGTATGATCTGCAGTACTACTTCTACTGGTTCTTCTAGAAGAGTTAGAATTAGATTCAGACGAAAATTGAAATTGCAGTATTTGGAATCCTGTTTCCACAGCTTGTTGCAATACTTCCCCTTCTACATGGGACAATAGCCGTTCAGATTCATGATTAGGATGACTTGTATCGAAATTGGGATTGATTGATCGTGCTGCAGTGATGAGTCTTGCGAAGACCCATTGCAGAATATCGATCACTACTTCTGACTCATCTACATCACAATCCTGTAGCCATAGTCGAATAGATTCTTTATCATCAGCATCACTATCACTATTTGGATATACCCAAGGCATATTAGCATCACTAATATTGGCAATAGCGTTAGATGCACGAAACAAAAGATCTTCCAAATCATGCATAGAATTGGCACCAGAGCTAGTACTATAGCCCATTTGAAGGGCATCTTGTAAGTCTGATCTCATACCACTACTTATTAACAACAGATGACCCATATCTAGGACATCACTGCCATCTTCAGCATGTTCTTCAATAGTCCATAATAAACGATTGACTATTTGTCGAGCTGTAACATGCCGCAGCACTTGCAACACTCCCTTATGCAAACCGACGCTAAGACCAACATCTGAGGACTTTTGACTGACTGGATCAACATCATCATCATCATCATCATCAACTTTTTCGTTACTCGTAAATTCTCCGTTAAACATCGTGGTCTCAATTCTTGCTTGCCAATTCATGAGTGGAGTAACAGGTATGTTACATCGATCTATAAAAGTATATTTAGGAGGATAAACAAGATGACTTTTACTACTACCATCAGGGCCACGACTACTCCGCTTAAAATGAGACCAAGCGTGTAAAAAATTTGATTTTTGTAACCACTGATCATAAGGTACTATATAATTACTTTGATTACCACTACTCTTATCATTAGCAGTTGCTTGAGAACACATCATCTGCCATCCATAGCGAAACACTCCTCTACGATAAACATCGTGAGCTCCAGCAAGATGAAGAAAGTGATCACCAGGTTGCTGATATACCCAAGCATCAAAAATACTATTTAAAGCAGCTGGTGGAAGTAAAGCTACATGCATCCACATGTCCAGTGCTTTTGATGTAACAGACGGATCATGAGCAAGACGACTGAATGCTCCTTGTTCTGATACTTGAGAACGATCAAAAGTTGACCACCATTTATCCAAAAAATTTCGTGACCAATCACTAGCTTTCACTATTATACATCCAGTATTTACCATCCCACTTTCAGGAGATGAATCTTTCGCAATGATGATATCAGCCCAATTGAATTCTTCTATAATATTTTCAAATTTATAATCAATATCTAACATTGTAAAATCTGCATCAAACCATATAAAATATTCATTATCCTTAGAAATGTGATCAATTGCGATACGTAAAATTTGTATCTTATTCCATCTTGGATCATTCAATTCAAAATCATGTCCTGTATCAGGATTTAATACAAACATATTATAATTATGAAATTCAGAATAACCATACATAATACCATAATTCCATTTTGTATATTCTTCAATATTATCAGTATAGTAAGTAATAAGTGAGACTGATAAATCTTCTGTATTTTGCGATGAGGAATGATTTAAAGATATCCATGAAATATCAGAACAATTACCAATACCTTCTTCATTACAACATGTGTCTCTCCACCGACTTTCACTTCTTATCCAGATAAACTTCAGAAATAAAAAAATAAAAGTGATACTGATCATAAGGGCGCAGTAGATGTCGACAGCCCACAGCAATAAGCACCAAGAGGCATTTATGATTCAAGGAACTTAGGAACTCCTGGAACTTGGAACTCGGAACTTCCTCCATAATTTCACACTGACTTTAACCCACGCCGGAAGTTCTATGTGCTAAAGTTGTAGAGCAATCGTTTCTATGGAATTAAAAAGTGTGAATTAATAACTCTATAAAAGTTTATATTCCTTTCTAATAATGCCAAATAGAGTACCTAATAATACTAAAAGAGAATCTAGTAGAGAGGATCTTCCCATGATGCGTGTCTTGAGACAACGTGAAACAGTGGAGAAAATGGCACATGATAATGAAGTGTTGCGTTTAGATGTAACACGTGAATCTCGTGAATCAAGAAAAGCAAATTCTAAAGGTGGAGCATCTGATATTTCACGTCTACAAGATCAAGCAGCCATGTATGTAAGAAAAATTGAGAAAGAACGTAAAAAAATTGCTGATATTGATAAAGAAATAGCAGATTATAATGCAAGAATATTAGACCAAAAAATGCGTATGGGTGGTGTGAATGCTGCCCAAACAAATAATCAATTGATGCAAAAACAAATTAAAGTGTTGCAATCTCGAATTGATCAAACATTAACCAAATTTAATGAAACATTGGCTCATAATAAAGAACTAAGAAATAGTATCGAAGAATATCGTAAAGAACGTATTGTATTTGATGGAATATATAAAAAACTAGAACATGAACTACATGAAAAGAAGAAAGAAATGGCAGCTGTAATAGAAGACAGTAAAAATGCGTATAATGCACGTGAAAAATCACAAAATGAAATGGCAGCACTTCAGAATCATGCAGAGAAAGAAAGATTAGAATTCGAATCAGAATTTAAGGAAGTAGGAGAAGAAATTAAGAAACAACAACAAATGTTAGAGCAATTACGTTTAAAACAATTTGAGCGTACACAAGAGCAGCCAGCTTCTAATGCTATTGCTTATGATGCTAATCAAGATAAAGCAGCTGATGAACTTCCTGGTTGGGCTCTGAATAACAAAGACCAATCTGCTCAATTATCTCAAGATAAAATATCTAAATATGAAGAATCCTTACGGAAGATCCAAGAAAGTACTGGAATTTATGATATCAATGAGATTGTCACTCGTTTCTTAGAATCAGAGGAGCAAAACTTTTCTTTATTTAATTATGTGAATGATATTAATACTGAGATTGAAAGGCTCGAGCATTCAATTGCTGAGATGCGTAATCAAATCGAAAAATATCGTGGACAAGGCATGTCTTCTGACACTCAACGTAAGAAAGCTTTACGTGATTTAGAAGATAAACTTTCACGTACTGAGCGCAAAGCTGATGAATACGATACACGTTATCAACGAGCTATCCGTACTATTTCTCAACTCAAAACTGGGATTCATTCTATTTTTACTCGTATTGGAGCGGCCTCTACTTCAGTAGAAGAAATGCTTGGTAATCAAGGTGTTACAGAAAGTAACATGATGCAATACCTTGGCATCATCGAACAACGTGTGAGTGAGATACTGCAGACATATGCTGCTACTCAATTAAATAATCAAAACGATCATGGATTTTCTATGCCTCATGTTACTAATGCAGGAGTTGAGTTCCATGTCAAACCTCCTTCATATGAAGACATGAGTGCGTCGGCATTAGGAGCAGGTGATGAGGAAGAAGAGGATGAGCGTCCTCTTACTCGTCAAGAATTAGATAAACTAACCGTTCGTGACTTTACCCAATCACAGGTAAAGAACGATATGGAACAGATCGCCAACTAGAACAATTACCAAAAATCTAATCAGTTTTTGCGGGATGAATTAACCACCCTACCACTATAGATCTGTGAAGACAGAGATATAGAAAATATATATAATGATTTAGTACAATCAAATACAATTTATTATTACATTTAAACCGTAAATATTACAGTTAGAGAGAACATTTATATTTCACTATATTAGTCAAATTTTACTATTTTTTGTTTATCATTTAAAAAAGAAGATGAATTTACTTTATATTTTACATATGTACTTATAGTATAGCTGTATCTTTGAATTGACAGTACATTGCATTACTTGAACGTACTTGTTTCCTAATTGTTAAATTATTTATTAATACATCTTATTATATGAAGCTGTCGAATGGATTGCTAGAATTGCTATTGCTACCACTACCAGTATTATTATTTACATTTGTTGTGCTTGTATTCAAAGTATTCTTATTAGTGGTAGCATTAATTGCACCATTTGGAAGCATTTCGGTAGTGGCTACGAGATTTGGCACTTGTACTGGAGCTGTCATAGGCATTGATAGAGGTGCCTGTGAGGGTGTTTGCATCTGCGTAGGCATTGACTGTTGCATAGGCGTTGATTGTTGCAAAGGCATTGATTGTTGCATAGGCATTGACTGTTGCATAGGCGTTGATTGTTGCGTAGATGCTTGGAACGAAGAAGCAGAATCAGTGTTAAAACTAGCCATGGATGTTGTACCGGGACCTGTCACTAAAGAGAGTAGATCATCAACACCAGAAGCAGAAGCAGTACCAGAGCTGATTCCAGTATTATTGGAAGCGATGATAGGAGTTGGAGAGGCACTTGGGAGCAGACTCTGAGACGTCGTTTTCATACCTGGAGGTGGAGCTAGCTTAGATATTGGCTTCATAGGAGCAGGTGTCGCTTTACTATTCATCTTCACTTGAAAAAGTGAGGTGCTATCACCATCATTGCTACTACTTCTAGCCACGTTTCTATCACTCTTTATCTGACAAGGAGGATTCAGTTGTAGACTTGGTCTTTGCTTCTGCAGTTGTGACGTACTTGCTGATACAGGTACTCGAGGAGGAGCTTTATTGACATTAGCTGTGACTGTATTGACTGGTGGAGAAGGTATAGCTTGAACATTATTACTGTTACCACTATTACCATTAGTGGTGTTTGATATAGTAGCACCAGAATCAAAAGTTGGACTACCCAAACCCAAAAGGTCAAAATCATCTTCGACGGCAGTCATATTTCTACTACTATTTCCAATGTCAACCGAAGTAGTTGTACCTGTGCCAATACTACTACCATTACCATCATCAATACCATTACCACTATTACTTTCACCATATTTATTCTTGAAAAATAGTAAGGTGGAATCGTCTTTAACTTTACTGTAATCTTCAACAATAGTTGAAGAAGCTTCATTCAATCCAAAAATAATCTCAATTACTTCTGGATCACAAGAAACTATTTCCACCTGGCAATTCATTAACTTCTCTTTCTGTTCTTTGATGAGGGAAACTAATTCCTCCGCCATGCCATCAGATCGCAGCACAGTGAAAGAAGTAACAGCTAACAACACTTCTGGTAAGAGTCTAGTATGGCTGTGGAGTTCAGTCACAATCACTCTTAGGTTGGCCGACAAACCTCGTAGTTTGGAAGCAGATGGGAGAGGAATTTTCAGTTTTACATTCATACTACCAACTCCATTACTACTAATACCACTTCCACTACTACTACTATTACTACCACTTCTACGACCATTACTACCATTTGATAAATTGTTATCTAATATGTTAGAATCCAGACTCATACTTAAAGTTCTGTCTTGGGAGTTGGGAACACCATCACTGCCACTAGTAGGAGTAAATATAGGAACACGACTAGGATCATACTGCTGTTTGAAATGTAATCCTTCTTTTCTTAATTGATGATAAATCCTAGGCATGGCAGGAAAAATATCTGAAAAAGGGAGGAAACCTTCACCCCAGGCTTGAATAATATCTAACGCTAATTCTTGTATTTTTACATTATCAGAACCCGTTTGTGTAGAAAATCGACGTGCTAATTTACCTAATTCTTCCATAAAATCATTGTTATTAATAGCAGCAAACCAACGTCTGCCACCATTTTTGACTAACATATCTAATAATGTAAGTAACAAAAACAACACATTTGTATTTTTGGTTGTTGCAATTCTTCTTCTTATTAATTCCACGAATTCTACTAACACTCGATGTACCATAGTATTATTCACTAAATCACTACAAGATAACATAGCTTCCATATTAGGCCTTACCATCATACCATTAATACTTGCTTCGAATGTACGACTTAATTCATCGAAACGTTGACGATCAGGACCTAATAAATTTATTCCTGGAGGTTCTTTAAAAGAGTTCACTATTCCAGCTAAAGTTGTGGACATGTTTAATTACAATCTAAAATAATAATGGAAAGTATATTTTCGTGTTATGATAAAGAAGGATAGCTCGGAAAGTCCCAAAAACTCTCTCTTCTCTTTTTTATTTGTGAATTATGTAATACTGCAATATAGATGTATTTCTTTTTTCTTTTTTCTTTTTTGTTTTTTCATTCATGTCTTTTTTTGGAACCCCCTCCGGCTCCGCTCCCTCCCTCTACGCTCTGCAGCAGCAGGGATGCCATGATGCCATGGATGGGAGGAGGCACGTCTGATTGCCTGGATTAGTTACAGTCCTCAGTATTCACAAGCAATAAATAATAAATAACAAGCGAAGCAACCAAAAACCATATTAAGAAATAAGTATACTGATATGAGGGAAATTGATGTATATACTGAATTACAAGGTTTATCTAGTACTGCTGACGTATCAAATTTACTGCCAATTTGTATAAATCTTGAATTCAATGGTGAAACTTCATCAAGATTTTGGTCTGCATACATTATGGCAACTTTATTATCAACAAAAAATAACAATAATGTGACAGAAGCATGTCACTTAGTACGTAGAATAAGAATCACATCATCTCAACCACAAGATTCTTTTTTCCTAGAATTACAAGGATTAATTAAAGTTACACAAATGATGGAAACTGGCGTATTAAAGGATATAATTTCTACAATTGATCAAGTTCCATTTCAACCAGAATTTCAAATAGTCAAAGAACGTTTGAAGAATCTTTTGCGTGAATTGCATTGGAAAAGATTGGCAAATGCTTATAATAACTTACAAATTCATCATCTATGTAATGAATTTGTATTATCTCTCGAAGAAATTTTGAATGAATGTAATAAAAGGTCATGGAGGATTGATAATTCATCTGGCTTAGTTTTTCCATCGCGTGGTAATGTTTCTACTGCTTCTTCTCCTTCCGGGAGCCTAGGCTGCTCTAGTTGTACAGAGACAATTGAGAAACTTTGTCGACAAGTTTCAATCTTTGAAAAGAAATCGCTGACTATTGACATCATGAAAGAGATGAAGAAAGATGACAAATCTGATATCAAAAGTGCTCTTAGTAAAAATATGGAAAGGAAGTAAGAAGAAGTCAAGGTCAGTCAGAGTTAGAAAGAAATCAAGCAATCAAGAAATCAGTCAATGATGTGACTTCACAGCTTGAGATTTGTATATTTTTGTTATCAATTTGATTATAACGGCGATTGTAATTGTAAGTGACCTAATTCAACGGTATTTACATATAATACTTTAGTAGTATTTTCTCCTTTTGTATTCATTGTCTCTTCCATTTTTTATGTAAAATACAAGTCATAGTACTAGTTATGCCATAGCGCGACAAATATATAATTGACAAAACTGCTATTAACTTGAACTATCTATTCTGTGTAATTGCATTGTTCAATCCTTTTCATTTTCCTCATACACTAATTATATTCAGTCATTAATTCCATTTATCATATTTACATTGCATTTTCTTTCTCTCCCCAATTTTCATAATTCTCTTAAGCGACTTTTTCTTCACTGCCTACGAATTTAGTGTTCATGAGAGCAGGTCTAGTAAAGCCAGCTCCGGCATGTACTTCTTCACCTAGTTTCTCGAAACTATCAACTTGGACAATACGATCTACCACTTTAGCAACTTTATCTACTAATTCTTGTTCACCATGTGTAAGACTTCTCTTAGCCTTGCGTGCAGCAGCTTGAATTTTATCTGCTTCGACAGCCTCACCTAGGATGTCATTCATGATGCGAAGTTGATCATTCTTATCTTCAGAGATAAAGATTCCTTGAGATAAATGATCACGAATGGCGGTAGGACTACTGATAGCACCTGATGCTGCTTTACGCATATCATCGGTAGGACCATGATAAGATTTACCCATAGGGAAACACACTCCTCGCATAACTAAACCAATACCAGGAACAGGGAAGTTGCTAGAAAGACCCATTAAAGCATCTTCATTTTGTTGTAACAGAGTTTCCATGGATAATTCGAATAACGCATCAATACCTTCTACATTTTTATTGTGCTTGTAGTGCCACATGCAAGCATAGCCAAGATAAAGTGTAGAGAATGCATCTGCAAAGCGTCCACTCAACATCTCTTCAAATTTTAATCGACCACCTAGAACTAATGCTAAATCAGCGGAAATGGCAAAGTTGGCACATAGACGGGACATTTGACTTTCGTAATAAGGCAGTAAATCACTCTTGGATTTCATACGTGAGCGAGTCATGCCTCTAAAGATGGAAGAAGCAGTGTTAGACGTAGCATGTCCAATGATACCTGATACTTCTTTCATAAATCCGGATTCATCATCACCACGTTCAATAGCGTCGATTACTTTAATCAGATTAGGATGAGCACGATTAAGACCTTGACCAAAAGTGATCATACTACGGGTAAGGATATTTGCACCTTCTACAGTAATAGCAATAGGGAGAGACATGTAAGTATTACCAATAATGTTAGCTGGGCCTCTACAAATACCTGCTCCACCCATAACGTCCATAGAATCATTCATAACATCTCTTGCACGACTAGTAGTTTCATATTTCATAACAGCAGATAACACAGCAGGTTGTTCATGATTTAGTAACATAGAATTGACAAGACCTTGTGCTGAAGTAAGTATATAGGCGTTGGCACCAATACGAGCAAGCGCTTCTTGGACACCACCCATCTCTGCAATGGGTACACGGAATTGTTTTCTGAGACGGGCATAAGCACCAACACCATTAACTGCTAATTTAGCACCACCTACAGCAGAGGCTGGTAATGAAACAGAACGACCTTCTGCAAGACAATCCATAAGCATATTCCAGCCAAAACCACATCTTTCTTGACCTCCGATAATCGATTCCATAGGAATGAAGACGTCTTTACCTTTGACAGTACCGTTCATAAAAGCAGCGACCAAAGGATCGTGTCTAGGTCCCATTTGAAGACCTTCATGATCACGTTCTAGAAGAGCAATAGTAATACCTTCACTACCTTGACCTTTTAATAAATTCTTTGGATCTTTCAATTGAAAAGCTAAACCAACTACACCAGCTACTGGAGCAAGAGTAATATATCTTTTATTAAATGATGCAATAATACCTAATTTGCCATTACGTTCTACAACTTCACCATAAGCTTCAGACATGGACGCAGCATCTGAACCAGAATGAGGAGCAGTCAAACCAAAACAAGGTACTAAGTTACCTTTAGCTAAGTTTGGTAAAAAATAATCCTTTTGTTCAGTTGTACCATAACGCATAAGTAGTTCACCAGGACCGAGAGAATTTGGTACAGTAACAGTAGCAGCAGCTGAACCACAACGAGTTGAAATTTTTTGTACAACTTGTGAATGCATATGTGCAGAAAATCCACGACCACCATATTCTTTTGGAATAATCATACCAAAAAAACCCTGTTGTTTACATTTCTCCCAAAATTCATATGGCATATCGCGTTTATTAGTAATATCATAATCATCTAAGATAGCACATAATTCTTCAACTTCTTTATCCATAAAAGATTGTTCATCAGCACTAAATTGTGGTGGCTTGTAATTTTCTAAGTCTTTTAAAGTTGCTGAGCCTGAAAAGATATCACGATCAAAACCAACAGTACCAGCATTTAATGCTGCTCGTTCTGTAGGAGATATTTTAGGCATCATACCTTTGGCTACTTTATACAACCAACCTGAGATTTTGCGGGAATGTATTGAATTCAGTACCTTCTCATGACGTCTTACCACTTGTTTAAACATGTTTTCTTTCCACGAATGTCCTAGATCTTATTCACGACCCGTTTTAGAATGTAGGGAATTAAAGTGCTTGAAGGAACTTCCTAACATGGGAACACAAATCATTCGGCCTCGTCATTGGCACAACAATAATTCAAAATTATCTTAGAAAATGGAAAGGTTTACAAAAAGAAAAATTAGATTTTATCAGAGATCATGGAAACAGAGTATATAAATGAACCAGATTCACTACCATCTCATAGTATTTTTGTTGAACATGAAAACGATTTAATAGAAACTCCATCGTTATCATCAAAATTACAAGAATTAGAAAATAATGTGGAGGTTAGCGATTTACCAAATTCACCATTAAATATGAAACAGTCTATGGTAGAATCTACCACTAACAACAACGAAATAGAAAATAAAGTAAATTCTAATCATATGGATGAAATTTTAAATAAAACACCTAATTCTGTCGTTAATATTGATGATATACCAATCCAAACTAAAATGAATAGTAATCATAATTTTGACAATGAAATGAAAACAAGTAGTATTTTGGTGAATTCAAGTCCTATGCCTAATAAAGCTCAACCTTTATCATCAAGATTATCTCATTCAGCAAAAAAGAATCCAATTACGCCCAAGCCTTTTCTTCGTAAAGGTAGTAGAAAAGAGCCTACAGCACTAAATAGAATGAAAATGGAAAAAGAAAAAGGAAGGATTGGTGGTACTCCTTCATCCTCTGAAAAGTCTACTCCATCACCTTCATCAAAACCATCTTCATCTATTAAATCTAAATTTAATATGAATAATGCTAGGAATACTAAAGCCGACAATAATTTTGATACAATTCCAGTAGAAATTAAAGCTCCAAAACAAACAAGGCCTCATCTTCAATCTCAATCACCTCCTTTACATTTATTCCAAAGCAATGACGAAGATAATGATGCTGGGTTGTGGGAAGGGCGCACTAGAGAGGCTTTGCATGAACTACAAGAGTTCGAATTACTAGAGCAACAAGTAGATGCTTTGGATGTACCTACTATTCAAGTACCCCAAAATACCAATATTAATACAGATTTTCTTCCTAAATATACCCAGAAACAGCATCATTCAGATTCTATTAATGAAAATCTATCATCATCAGTAACAGCTTCGATAGATACAAGTTCTGGTGACAATGATTGGTTGCGTGCAGTTGAGACTAAACTCAGAGCTGATACTGACGAGTATATCGCTAGATCTCCTCCTCGCAACAAAAACTTGCATAAAAATACCACTGATGTTATAAATTCCGCTACTGAAACTGTTGCAGAAGGATATATTGATTTTATGGACAACAACATCAATGCTACTACTGCTACTAATGTTGACGACACAAATATGAAGATTGACATGGATATGACCAGACAGGTGAGCGAAATAGAAAATAATCTAGACTACGAACTTGAACATGATATGGCGCAACTTTCTTCAACAGTTACGGAAATGGATATGGAAATAAGAGACAACACATTCGGAGGTAATGGAGCTAGAGTAAATCAGGGACATCGTCAACGACCGCAACAACCAGGTTATCGTCCTGCTCTTGGTAGATTAGATTCATCTAAAGTAGGTGGTGGTAGTGGTCGTGATATGGCTTCTGCTATGACTTGGAGCTCAGTCGCTGGAGCTATGGACTCTAATCCTAATACTAATTCTAATTCTAGCATGAAGGCAAATAATAGACCTGCTGGACGTGGGCAGACAGCATCTTCTGCTGTTGGTGGTAATCGATCATCTACCGCTACAGGACCAACTGCTCGATCAAAAGCTAGAAATAGACATGCGTCTGCTCGTGATAATGGTAGATCACGACAGCAGGTACAAACACCAGTAATTGATGAACATAACTACGATTATGATGCTGATGCTGCTGATTTGAGCGAGACTCTCAATCTTCGATTGGCACAAAAAGCAGAACAATTAGAACGAGAATTAGATATTTACAAAAAAGAGAACTCTAGCATAAAGCAACTTAAACGTCAACAAGAGAGTACTCTCAACGAGACCATAAAAGAGCGACAAGAGGTGTTACGTTGGATTGCTGATGAGAAAGAAAGAGTAGAACAGTGGTGTCGGGAACAGAGGCAAGCTGCGATTAGAGAGAGAAGGACTGCTGCTAAGTATGCTCGCGATATTAGGAATAAAGCAGCAAATAATTATGATGCTGATGGAAATACTGATGGTTCAGTGGGCACTGGTGGAGGCATCGGTATGGGTGTGCGAAGAGAGAGGCATGAGATGGAGTTGCTTCGTCAAGAACTTGAAAAGGTCAGAGCTGATTATGATATCTTCAAACGCAAAGCCAGAGCTAATGATCGTCGACTACAACAAGTGATCAAAGAACAAACTAAGACTATAGATTCAAGTCGTGCTCAAGCAGAGGCGGCTGAAAAGGAGAAAGATAGGATCTGGAATACACTTTCCAAAGTACCAGCGGGCAAGAATCTATTGAAGTTGATTCGTAAACCAGGATCTGAAGTAAGGAAAAGTATCAATGTAAATTCCGATACTTCAACTAATACTCAATCTCAATCAGAAGAGATGTTCTTCCATCGATATGACTACAAAAGCAGCAACGGTAACGAAGATACACAGGTCGATAGTGATGTAGAAGAGTACTATAGTAATGAACCTATTTCGACTCATACTGGAGTTGATAGTAATGCTGCTGATGACTTGGAGTATATGAATCAAGTAGGTTACACTGAAGATGAAGGTAAACATGGTGGTGATAACTATCTACGTACACGAAAAGGGAAATTGGCTGGTGCAATCTTCGATGCTGATATTCAAGAGCGAAATCACTTTCAAAGAAGAAGTACAGAACGTATTTGGGGTGAGACTTCATACAATAACAGTGAACATGACCAAGGAGTTGTTCATCAAGCAGCTGTAAAAAGTGACGCTTCTGCTGGGAATAAGGTTATGAATGAAAGAACATCACTAGAACAAGATGGTCGACAAGAGACAGTGGTAATAGAAGAGGACGATGGTACTGAGCTTGACGGAGAAGGTCGACAAGAGAAGACTCTAGCTGATGGTCGCAAGGTCATCACCTATCGTAATGGCACCATCAAAGAGTTATTCACTGATGGTAAATGTTTAGTGCGATATGTCAATGGTGATACAATGTTGAAAGATCCAATAACTGCTATGGTTGTTTATTATTATGCTCAAGCTGATACCACTCACACCACCCATAAGGACGGAACAAATGTGTATGAATTCCCAAACAAACAAGTAGAGACACACTTTCCAGACGGTACCAAAGACATTGCTTTTCCTGACTCCACGCGAAAACTCATCCATCCAGATGGCTTACAGGAGAGTATCTTTCCAGATGGTGTAGTGGTGAGAGAATATGCTGACGGAGAAAGGGAAATAATCTCTCCTTGAGAGTTAGTATAGGCTGAATTTATTGCTTCTATAGAAGCTTATATAATGTATATTATTGGATTTATAGAAAAGAAGTAAACCCAACTTAGATATGATAACTAGATAAGACAAAAATAGAGGCTTATATCTATTTGATGATCAAAATAATGAATGTAAATTAATTCTTATATTCTAGACGAAATACTTCATATACTCTCTAACTTTCACTATTAATACTATTGTTACTTCTATTC
>Ga0099800_1036_pt1 | contig 42477 bp, 35 predicted proteins | sample Uncmet6_SortRC_1_FD_89868 | JGI IMG/M metagenome (GOLD analysis project Ga0099800, IMG submission 89868) | Marine eukaryotic communities from CALCOFI LINE 67, Pacific Ocean - CN11_C50_N6_SortRC_1 | ecosystem: Environmental > Aquatic > Marine > Oceanic | place: Pacific Ocean: Monterey Bay... | reverse complement strand
ACTTTCTCCACTCGCCGGCCTTCGATAATCTCGCCATCTTGGCCAATTAAGAAGTGATAGCCCAAATCGCACCAACCTCGTATGAGTTGATGGTAGCTTTGGATCTGTCGTGCTCGGGCTGCAGCATTAATACTATCTCTGTTGGGGGTGACCGTGTGATGGATGGTCATAAGTCTTGGAGTATGTTTGCTTTGGCAGCGTGGTGCTGGTGCTGCATCCCATGCATGGCGGTCGGTAACCTCCAGGTGTTCAGGGTAGCCTACCTTGCGTCGCTCGGTTGATTGGACCTTGAATTCAGGAGCAACATTTTCTGCAGGTTTTTGCTTGCCGAGAGGCTCAATCTTTAAATGATTAGGCATTAGACCGGAAACCGATCGGAGCCTGTAGTAGAATGACTTTTTCTGGGTAGTAGCGCTCACTCCTGTTGCAGCGGTCATTCCATTAGTCTGCTCATTATGAATGGTTTTTATAGCCTGAAAATTGCTCCAAATTTTGCCATCTTTACTTGTAGATACTTCTAGCTGTATGGTTTCCGCACTGTCGTACAAAAACCCGAGTCGATAGAAACCATCATTTACAAAGCGTCCCTCATGTGCCGCCGCTGGGTCAAGGGTTTGAAATATAGGTTCGCTTTGATTGTTGGTAATGGGAGTTGCTTTACAACTGTATAGAGCTATGCAGCTGAGCCAAACAAGAGCAGTTGTGGTTCTATTATGAATAAGCATGCTCGACCTTTATGGTGGTTTTATTGGACAGCGATGACGTTTACAGCCTTTTCAGGTGTAATCTCTAGGTAAAACCTCTTCTTCGCAAATGGCGCAAGATCATCATCTTTGTAGAGCGCAACCATTCCATAATCGGTGCAGCCCATGCGGCCATCTCGGTAGCGTCGGTTAAATGAGGAGCAAACCTCCTCTAAAGCGACCTCGATATCCGCTTGGAGTGCATTGCCAACCTCTGAATAAAAGGTTGCGCTTGGCCTCCCTTTAACATCTAAGCGAAGCCAATCAATAGGACCTTGCAGGGGAAAGCCATTAAAATAGAGTTCTGCATGGATCTGTTCATTTTGGAGGCTTTTTGGTGTTTGGACACTAATATTTAGGTTGAATGGTTCAAATGCAGCAGATACCCAAGGCAAGTATCTGGTGCCTTTATCTTTGGCGCTATTGATTGTTAGAGGTTCGCCCACAGTGGGCGTTAGAGTCAGAGTAAATTTAAACGGATCTTCTTGAGAACCGAAGAATCTCTCTGCCCAAGCCTTTTCGATAAAACTGGCCATATAGCCGTTTCTAGAGCTTTTAAGACGGTGATCGGTGGCATCGACTTCCCTTAGGGTGTTTACAAAAACGTCCATTTCTGTGCCTGTAAAACCTTTTTCTGCCAACTCGTGAATAGCAGCTATAGCAAAGGTAGCTACGTGCCGAATGAGAGTTTTCTTATCCTCAGAGCCGTTGTTACTTTCTCTTGCTAGATTGAGAACCCGGACAAAAAAACCACCAAAACTTTCGCCGGCATCGTGGAACTCATTGGTGGATTGGAAGTATATTTTATTATATGCTCGTCTCTTTTTTACAAAAGGATAGGATTCTTCCCATCTCCCAAAATTATTATATTGAAATAAGACCTCGGCGAAAAAATCGGCAATGCCTTCGCCCAAACTTGCGGCTCTCGTTAAACCAAGCCTGTAGTGCAGAGCGTGGCCGAGTTCGTGCCAAATAGTGTAGTTGTCGCGAGCAAGGTTTGCTTTGCCAGCAGTATAAGTTGTAAAGTTAATACTATTCATTAATGAAGAGTAGAAGGCGTTGTCGCGATAGCCTATACTTGGATTATAGAGGTTTGCTGAAATGGGTGGAAAGAGCTCGCTTGGGAATTCTAGTCCGCGATAAAAGGAGGCGTAGGTTTCGAAAAAATGATGTGCGGCATAGAAGGTTTGAACGGCATCAAAACCCTGCCTCATAAGGCTATCACGTTCATAAATAGCCACACCACCTCTGTCTATCTCGGTATTGGGCTCAGTAAGTTCGGCTTTTGTCAGGCCATTGATGCTGTCAAAGGAAACAATAGCCAAAGTCTCAGCACCTTCTGATTCTGTCGCTTGCTGCCAACAACTGTTGTCAGCGGACTTTTTCACTGTAATAATGTTACTATTAGCGGAGATTATGGCGGAGTAAGGTCTACTATACTTTATTCTTACATAGGGGCTTTTTAAAACGTAGGCTGAGGTGTGGGCTTGGCCGGGGCACATCTGTTCTTGGGCAGAGCTGGGTAGCTCCAGGTCTTGCCGAAACAAGAGTCCTTCTTGCCAGATGGGTCTCTCGTATAGTGGGTAAAGTCTGGCCGTTGTTCCTTCTGCCCAGTTAGTGGTAAATAGACCAATAACGACAATGAGCTTAAGCATTTTTGGTTTCCCTCCCGAAAATATGACCGCAAGAACCTTGCTATGACAGATATGTCAATTTAGTGAAAAATAAAACTAGTATTTTTGTGTAAATAAAATATTGCGTAAAATCTGTAGCCTAGCGATTCATTAAGTTGTGTGCGACTAAGTTCCGAATTGGCAGAACAGTCTTGGCTAGGTTTCAACGTTAATAATTGTGTGCGGCGCAAATATGAAAGAAAAATGAATTTATTGTTTTGGGGCTTGGTGCCTGACCCTGGCATTTTGTGGGGGTAGGCTGTTGCTTGGCATGAATTATCGTCTAACTCGCTCCAGGCTATTACTATCAGTATGGTTAAAGATCTTTGGATTATCTTTAATTCTGAGCATTGTGTTTTCTGAGTAGCTTAATTGATCGGGCTCTTCTAGTTTTATTACTAGCTCATACCTCTCGGTGCGAAACTCTTTGTGGAGAAACTCGTTAGAACAAATCCCGTGAGTTGGGCTGCCTAAGTTAGCTGTTAAGCGCCAGGTTCTTGCATCTACTTCTACACGGCCGCCGGCGATAATTGTCACACCCCGTGGTATTATAAAGCATCTAATGATCGTTTTAGCATGATGATCCCACAGCCAATACCCGAGCTCTTCATGGAAAGGTTTTTCGGCCCCAATTGGCCAAGCGGTTGTTTTATAGCGCAGGCCGTAGAGCATCTGTTGATGATTTTGGACTCTACCAGTTGGTTCAAACTCCATTCTTTCCCGGAAGACCGTCTGACCAGAAACTCTGCGATCATGGTTTGGTGATTGATCTATACCTTTCTCTCCCTCCCAAATCCCGACTAAATGTTGCAGTGGCCCGAGGTTTGCCAAATCATTTTCTTTTTGCACTAATTTAGCCTTTCTATAATTAAGGTGACTTCTGTGATTAAGTTAGAGGCGAACAGATATGCCCAAAGGGATATAGGTTTTAGTTTGGGAATAAGCGCCCGGTAGTTCACCATCTTCATCAATACCAAGTGATGCTTTGCGATAAACGAGACCAAAGCGCAAGGTACTTCTGTAAACCGGGCTGAACTGGCTGATGGATTTTTTGCGCTGTTTACCTACTTTTCTTTGTCGTTTTCTTTTTGTCTTATTGATAACCGAGCCCATGTGAACTTCCATACCTAGCCCCATCTCTGTAAAGGGCTTTAATGATCCGCCGAACATATACATTTCGAGAATTTCATAGGAACCAAAACCTGCTAGATCGCCATCAGAGGCACCACCAGGTCCAATACCGGTAGGCTCACGTTGGTAAGCGGCGAGCAAAGATACCCTCCTTGCTAATTCGAGCTTGGATCCGGCTCGTATGGCAAGGGTTGCGTAAGTTTCTTTTTGTACTTTTTTTAGCTTTACAAGAGACATAGACTTTCCTGTTGATGGCCTTTGGTAAGCAACGTCGACGTTGATATCTAGATTGCCTAAAGAAACGAGGACACCAAGTAAAAAATTATCTACTAAGGCTATTCCCCCATTTTCATCCGTTTCTTCATCTTCTGAATCTTCGGTGTTTGTGGCACTGTTTAAGGCACTAGAGTCTAATTCCAGGTTGGTTTTATTAAGTGTGAAAATCCGAGCGGCAGCACCGATGGTTATACGACCTGGGATGGCAGCGAAACGTGCTCCGATACGACTAGAGCTAGTTGTTTGGTCTAATTGTGCAGTCGTTATTTCAGAGCCTCCTTGCTTGAGGCTTGCATCTGCTGTAAGAGCCATATAATTGAAACTGAGGCCGAGACCAAAACGACGGTTGAATTTATAGCTTATAATACCAGACGCATAGGCCTTAATATAGGGCTGTGCTGATATATCAATGTTGTTAATTGTGTTTAATACTATGATGGGCACTTCTTTTTTATCGATGGTAAATGGTACTTTCATGGGAGGTAACGCTAATAGGTTAATGCCCCAATTCGGCGAAGGCTTGTAGATGTAGGTGGGTGGAGCACTAGGCATGACAAAGCCGTTTTTTTTCTGATTAACAGTAGGTAGCGTTGGATAACGAATCCGCATGCTGTCTTCAGCATATGGAGTCATTTCGAAATCAATTTCACTAGTTTTAAGAAAGGCTGCATTGGCTGGATTTCCTTGTGCAGCGGCTGCTGAGTTTCTCACTGCTGCAGTTCCACCATAAAGTGGGCTGGTAGTTTCTTTACCAGCAATTGGATTGCCGTAGCTTGAAACACTTCTAAATAGTATACTGGTAAAAATAATGATTATGAATTTTATCATTTTTTCACCTCTACTTGATCTTGTAGTTGTTGACATCTAAATCTATGTCTAGCTCGCCAGTAAGAGCATCCAGTGCTTTACCGTCTTTGGAGGATAAAAATTCGGAGAGGTATCCGGATATTTTTAGTTTAGGTATCATTATGGGTCTGGTGGCATACCACCAAGTAAGGCTTTTAAATAACATACCTTTAGTTGCAGGTAGTCCGTCAAATCCAGTAGCTTCAATTTGCCAGTGTATTATCTTATCGAAGCTCTCTCCTACTGTTTCATTGCTGTATTCGGCGTCATGATCAAGGACCCTGACTGCGAACTCTCCTCGGCTTTTTTTACTACCCACAGTGGCTTGGGTTTTAAAAAATCCCTCGTAGCCTTTGAATTTTTTGTTATCCAGTACCACAGGCCCCAGCATGAGAGGACGTGGTGGGTCGAAGGTAGCACCGGCAATGTTAGAGGATTTAAATACCTTGCCATCAGACTCTAATTTCTTTTTTATACCATCTTCGCTTTTATTTCCGGCAAGCATAGCTCCAAGATCAAGTTTCATGGAGCCACAACTAAGTATGGAGTCAGTAAACTTTAGTGTAAAGTCTGAGTATATGCTTAGTAGCAGGGTGCCGTCACATATTTTTGCTTTAGACATAGATGTTACACTTACATCATAATCTATTGCTGCGACGACTTTCTTTTCGTCAGGGTTTTTTTGGCTTAGATTTTCTTCAAAGTTAGCCGGTAGTGTTCGTTTGGGTTTGAATTCTGCACTACCACCGCTAAAAGCTTCATCGTCGTTATCGTTGCAGGCTGTTATTAGTATTAAAAATATCGCTAGGGTTGATCGCTTCATATTATAAAGCCATCAGTTTGTCGATGGCACTTTTTATGGCAGAGCCAAAGGCAGAGTTAATGCGATCTTTCATCAAAGACTCTACTCCAACATTATAAAGATTAACATTAATAAAAAAGTCTAAATACACATCGTTTGCATGCGGTATGATTAGGAGCAGACCATCAAGTTCCTTAATAAATGAGGTTTTCTGCTTTGGATTCTTGATTGTTTTTATCGTCGCGGCTATCTTATTGCCACCACCAAGGAGAGCTCCTCGGATTGCAAGGTCGTTGTCCACCTCGACTATGCCATCGATTTTTAGGTTAAGGTCGATCGAAAAAGTTTTTTCTTTCATGTCGAACTCAGATTTACCAATTTTTGTGATTTTTGGTTTGACTAGATCAGTCATCTGATTGCCTTCAGGATTCATTTCGGTGAAATTGTTGGTGCCAAAATTTCCCGATTCTATTGTATTTAGAACTTTGGTGGCGAAACCAAGTAGTGATTTGTTTAACCAAACTTGGGTTCTGAGGTCGAAATTCATCTCTTCGCCTTCATCGGATGCTTTTACCGCCGCATCATCGCTACCTTGGAAGTAAAAACTGTCGATCTTATTGTAGTCCAGCGCAATGGCGCCGGATTTGCTGCAGTTGCTCAACTTCAGGTCGATATCTTCTAGGTTAGGCTCTTCGGTCCTTCCATCTATCTCGTCGCAGATAGATGTGGCCTTCTCTTGAAGGCTTGGGGCTTTGGTATCGAACAGGTAAGACACGTCACCAGCGGTTTTGGTTGGCGCGCCGCACCCCGAGATGGTCAAAGAAAATAATAGACTGTTTTTGATATGTAAATTCTTCACAGGTTCTTTCTGAGTATTGCAATTAATATAGAGCTCCTGGCAGGTTTATCGGCTATATGCGAATAAACAATTAGTAAAAAATTACATTGTTACGAAAATATAGCAAAATCATGCCCTTAAATGTTCTCTGCGAGTGCTATATTTTAACCATAAATGCTTTTAGGTGATGCCGATTTTTCTGGTGATTCTTCCGCTTTCTAGGGGCCATCACCAGTTTAAAATTAAAAATATCGTTTCTAATAACCCACAATTATATGTCTAAATGGTATTTTTCAAGGTGTCGGCCCAAAATGCCGTTAGCTCCTGTGCGGATAATATCGGGAGAATATAATGTCATCTTCACAGTGGTTCCGAAATGGTTGTAGGTTTTTAGCGACTTTTTTGCTGACCGCTATTCTGATTTTCCCATTAGCTTGTGCTGGCAGCAAGTCAGTACCCAAGAGCAATGAGAAGCAAGCTGATTTTGCCGGAGCTGACTCAGCAGGCAGCAGAGCGATTGTGCAGGGAGATGAGGATGATTACGAAGGGTTGGGAAAGCTAGCTAAGCGAGAGTTAAGCTCTGGTGAAGAAGATGAAGAAGATGATAAAGAAGATGATAAAGAAGATGATAATGATTCTAGTGATGAGGACACAGAGGCATCTGGTGAAATATGTATGTTTCAGCATTCTAAGTTTGAAGGTAAAAAAGTCTGTCATGATGATGAAATCGAGGTACCTAGCATGAGTCAACTTAATGATGATTTAAGCTCGGTGACTGCGAACGGTAATTTGGTGATAGAGCTTTGGTTTCAGGAAGGTTATAAAGGCCCATCGATGATTTTCGATAAGAGTGAAGGAAACTTTAAAGACTTTGGTGCTAATGATAAGTTTTCAAGTTATAAGGTTTTTATTGAAGATGAGCGTGAGTAGTCCCTGAAAATAAGGAATGATATCTTTCCAGTTAATAAACTTCGGTATATTCAATTAGCAACGTCGTAGCCTATCCCGAGGATCAGCTTAAAGCCGGAGGTTGGTATTTTGCCGCTGGATGTTAAACTGGTTCCGCCACCAGTGCTTTTGCCCCGCATTAAATAGCCAACGTTATAGCTAACATGGCCATAAAAACCCCAAGAAGAGCCGATAAGCATGTAAAGATTCGAAAATACTTCAAGGCTATGGCCGAAGTACTCGCCTAACGGGTTATTGGCGCTGGTGCCTTTTGATTTTATGATATCTAGTTCGCTTTGTGAAATCTCTAGCCCTGCGGTAGCCCTAGATAGTTGGCCTGTTGAGAAAGTCCATTCGGCTATGGTACGCTCGACACCGATACCACTGCGGGTCCATATGTATTTGTATCCTTCCATTGACTGCTCGCCAGCATGTATCATTAGTGAGAACCCAAAATTGGCAATTCTGTAGCCAATGACATTGCCTCCGTAGCCAAAGCCGGTAAAATTTTTGTTAGATAAGATTTGTTTTTGGCTGTTGTTTAGCTTTAATGTGAGGGTTGAAAAACCTAGCCCAAAGCCGCCATATATGCCATCGCCGTAGTTTTTACGTGGCGGTTCGTCAGCCTCAACATCATCAGGCGTATAGATATCGATTTCCCGTTCAGCATCGTCTGGGTTGTCGATGGTCTCTATTGCTGCTAGTGTCGGGGATATGATGGCGCATAGCAGCAGTAAGAGGATTTTTATTGGCATTTTCGATCTCCGCTTACAGTAGTTTCGTATATTTTAGGTATATCTTTCAGGAAAGTCATACTCTTTCTTTCCTAATTTGAGTTTTGTAAAAAAATTGGCTATGTATTAGCTGTAGTGGGGGAGCAATTGTATATAAAAAGCGCTAATCTAAGCGATAGCTCAACGCTAAGTCATATCGGCATAAAGACGTGGCAGGAAACTTTTACTGGTATAGGCCATTATACCTCGGATCTTGTGTCTGACTATACCGAGACAGCTTTCTCAGGTGAAAAAATAGATGCTGAGTTAAGAGACAGAAATAGCTGGTTTTATTTGCTATCTGACAAAGAGAATGGCGAGCCAGCGGGTTATATGAAGCTTAAACTTGGCGGTGAACCGGAATGTGTGAAGGGCGAAAGAATAGTCGGTCTAGAACGCTTATATTTTCTAAAAAGGTGGCAGGGCCAAGGGCTGGGTCGACAAGCCTTTAAGTTTGCATTGAGGCAAGCTGAGGGATGGGGTTATCCAAAGATTTGGTTGAGCGTGTGGGAGCATAACCAACCTGCGCGAGGTTTTTACGAAAAGATGGGTTGTCAAAAGTGTGGCTCTTGGGACTGGGCTTTTATGAGCCAGGGGCGACGTATTGTGGATTTAGACTATATAATGATTTGTCATACCGGGCTCTAAGTGTCCTGGCCCACCAAGTAGGCGGCTATGGAGTCTTCGAGGGCTGTAATATTGTAGCCACCTTCAAGCAAGCTGATAATACGGCCTTGGCAAATACTTTCAGCGCAGTTCTTGATTTCTGCGCCAATAGTTTTGAAGTCTTCTGTCTCAAGGCCTAGAGAGCCTATAGGGTCATCTTTGTGAGCATCAAAACCGGCAGATATAAGTAGTATATCTGGCTTAAACTGTATGACTTTTTCTAGACCCTTTCGCAGCGTATCAAGGTAAGAAGCTCTAGAGGTTCCCATTTCAATAGGAAAGTTCGCAGTGGCTCCTAGGCCTTGGCCAGAACCAGTCTCGGTAAGTTGACCTGTGCCAGGGTAGAAAGGTGATCGGTGTAAGCTGACAAATAATACATCTGGTCTTTGATAGAAGATATCTTGGGTGCCATTGCCATGGTGGACATCGAAGTCTAGTATAGCAATACGGCTCATCTTATAGTGTCTAATACAATACTCGGCGGTGACTGCTATGTTATTGATCAGGCAGAAGCCCATGCTTTTTTTGTCTGTGGCGTGGTGACCAGGCGGCCTTACCAGACAAAGAGCTTGCGTTTGATTTGTGGTTAAAAGAGAGTCTACTGCCATGATACCGCTAGCGGCGGCGCGCTGAGCAACTTGCCACGATGCAGGAGACAATATCGTGTCTTCATCCACTTGGCCACCGCCAGCCGCAGCTATTTTTGCTATTAAAGAAAGCTGGTGTTTGCTGTGGGTGCCCTCTAAAAAGGGGTCGTGAATTTTTTGCCAAAAAGGAGCCATTTTAGTTTCTTGCTTTATTGTTAGAGGGCCTATTTTTTCCATAATGTTAGCTAGACGCTGAGGGGACTCAGGGTGCGAGCCTGTCTTATGATCTAAGAATATGGGGTCAGAAATGATCAGTGTCATGGGATCTCCTTTAGATCACTAACTGGCTGTTCTTTATTCAAGTCATCTGGTTTTTTATCTTAACCTGGGTTTGCTTGTGAGGGCAAACCTCCGCAAGCCGTTTTTGATTAACGGCAGCGGGAAGACTTTAAGACTAGTTTAGGTTGTACCATTCTATCTTGTGGGCAGTAACGAAGGCTGGCCTGGTCGTATTTAGCTTGCGGGTTATGAAATAGGCCCTACATTTTTACAACTTTTGGAGCCATTTCTATCCACTTTGGGCCATAGCGGTCGCTAAACTCAAGGATTGGTGTGCTAAATTCTTTAGCTTTATGCAGGCGCATATACATCATAAATCGTTTTCTTTCGGCCGTTAGTTTTAGGTGCCCTTCTTCAAAGTCCCATGTACCCGTTCCTTCGCCGAGCACGTCCAACTTATACCAGAAGGTTTTGTCATTTTTCAAGGCCATCTCAAAAGGGTAGGTTGTGTCGACTAAACGAACCTCTTCAGCGGAACGTAACTCTGGATTGACCTCATTTAGCATTGGATCGAAGTAGCTCATCTCTGCTTTCTGATATGTGTAGGGATTGTTTGCTTTGTAAAAGTCCTGGCAGCCGAAAATGCTACATAGTATTCCTAATAAAATGATTCTCACTGCTCCACCTCCCCGATCATCTGGCTTTGTAAATGTGCTATTAATAGTTTATGCGGCTGATAGAAACTAAGCAAGCTTCACATGAGGGCTACTCTGCAGGCCTTGGGTGTAGTTACTTATAATTATGGGAGTAATAATTATTTATTGTGACCTAATAAATTTAGCTGCAGGTAAATGCAAAATATTTATTCAGCGAGTTGCAGGCCATTTAAATAATTTTATCTATTTTCACTAGGCAGCAGGGTTTGGTTTTTTTTCTGGCATATCTTTATTGTTAATTTTATTTATACCGTTGAATGTGGCTACTCTATAAGCTTCAGCCAACGTTGGGTAAGAAAAAACAATTGAATCCACCAGTGCAGTCACCGGGAGTCCGGCCAGCATGAAACATTGACCGATATGTACTAAGTTAGCAGCATCTGTGCCGACAATATGGATCCCGAGTATTTTTTTGGTATTTTGATCTATTATGATCTTAAGGAGACCATGATCCTCTCGAATATAGCCTCTAGCTACTTCATGATACCTAGCTCGACCGACAACATATTCGATACCAGCGGCTTGAACTTCTTCTTCTGACATTCCTACAGAAGACATTTCCGGAATAGTGAACATACCTATAGGAAAAACTTTTGGCAGCCGGCGCATGACCCCTTGAATGGCATGTTCAGCGGCTATTCTTCCTTGTTCCATTGATGTAGAAACAAGTCCTGGGGGTCCTATGGAGTCACCTGCAGCATAAATCGATGGCACGTCGGTTTGAAAGTAGTCGTTAACCAAGATTGCTCCTCTTTCATTCATCCTGACCCCGATCTTTTCTAAATCCATGTCTGAGGTAGCCGAGACTCGTCCTGCAGCGAAAAAGCAGATTTCGGTTTCTATTATATCGTTCTCTAGTTCGATGACGGCGCGGCTCGAGACGTTGGAAATTTTCTTCATAGCCTGGCCTAGAACAAACTGTATCCCTATTGATTCCATGCATCTTTTTAGCTCGCCAGTTACTTCGTTGTCCATATGCTGCATGATTTGTTGTCGGCTATCAACGAGGGTTGTCTTGACCCCTAGTGAAGCGAAGTAGCAGGCATACTCGCTGCCGATAATGCCGGCCCCAAAAATAGCCATGGTCTTCGGTAGTGTCGGTACCGACCAGATGCCATCACTGTCCACCACCACCTGGCCATCGAAAATTACCTCCGGTGGTCTTCTTGGTTTAGAGCCCGTAGCGATCAGGATGGTTTTGGTTTCGATATATTGGGTTGATTGATTTTCGGTTTTAACTTTTACGCAGTTCGGTGATTCGATGCTTCCATAACCAATGACGATATCTATATTGTTAGCCTCCAGGTGCTCTCTAATAAGCTGTTCGCCATCACCAGATACTTTTCTCACTCGGTCAACAATGTACTTCATTGGAATTTTTGGCAAATTCTGCTCGTTCTGAGTCTTCTCCAGGTGTGGTCTAGCGTAATCTATGTTAGAAACAACCTCCCGCATAGTCTTCGAGGGAATCGTCCCGTAATGCAGCCGGGCACCACCCAGCTTTTTGGGGTTCTTCTCTACAATTGCGACAGACTGACCTAATTTACTGGCCTGTATTGCCGCTGCTACTCCAGCCGGGCCGCTACCGAGCACTATATAATCATAGGCGTTTTTTGCTTGGTTGGGGTCTTTTTTTGATGTTTTCATAATCTACCCTAACTCGAATTACTCTAGCTGGTTCCCTGATCGGGGTTGATCTTGGAATCTTTAGCATTCGAGGCAGATATTAGCGAATTAGTTTGTAGTGAACTGATTCGATAGGCTTTCATCGTTTTTGCTTTTACGTAAAGTTTTCCTAGAGATCAATTTGGCTGTCTGTAAAACTAGGTTGTTTTCACTTTATACCTTATTAAATACAGGTATTTACAATAAACAGTAAGGCCGAGATCAAGGTATACCGATAGTGAATAGATGGGGCTATGGCGGGCTTATAGTTAAGGGTTAATAATCATGTTTTTTGCAAAGTTTCTGGCGCTAACGATATCTATGTTGTTGTTTACTTCCTGTGACCAACCCGATTTTGAGACGGATGCCGAGGTGGTTGAAATGGAAAGTGCCTTTAAAACGGCAGTCGGTCCTGCCTCAGAGGTTGTTACAAGCCAGGATGATTTGGGCATTGAAGTTACAGGTGACTTGCCTGTGGGTGCTGATGGCCTGGATAGTTATCTTTTTTACCCAAAACATCCGGATTTAGAACGCTACGGTTATTTGTATCAGTCTTCGCCGATTATTTGTGACGACGTAAGTTTGTTGGATCAGGCTTTGACAGAAGTTGGTGAGCCCATATTACTGAAACCAAAAAATGCTAAGGACCACTATCTTTGTGTTTTTGGGGTAGATACTGCTGGCGATAAATTACGGCCTTTTGAGTACTCATGGTCTGAGGAGGATAATGGACCCGCATTTGGGTTCCTTGGGCCAAATAGTGGCATAGCCACTAATAGCTGGTTAAAAATTTTCGTGGAAAGTGAAGCTGCAGAAAGCTACCAATTTGAGCTTGGCACAAATTGCGAGGATATTGGCTTTACGAGTGAAGAGAGATCTTTGTTCGAGCCAATATTCTTGCAAGGTGCGGATCTCGAAAAACAGTCTTTGTGTGTGCGTGTAAAGGCTGGGGGAGGGTACTCTTTTCCGTTGGAGTATCAGTGGTCATATGCAGGTGATCTTCCTGAGATAGCGGTGGACTCTTTTCCAGAGGATGGTCTGTTACCAAAGCCTGAATACACGATAAATATAACAAACACAGCAGAAATAGTTACCTATAGCTACAAGGTTATTTCGGGTGTGGCGGATTGCCAGAATTTGAATCTGGTTGCTAGCTTTCCGTCCGTTAAGGGTTTGGTCTTTTCTGGAGGCACAGAACGCGGATACCAGACGTTATGTTTGCAAGGCGCTGCTCAAGATGGTTCTAAATCACCCATGCTGACTTATACGTTTTTTCAAAAAGGTGCTGGTGAAAAATTATCTGTTACCGGTTTTCCTGAAGGTGAAGTTATAAACTTAGCCTCCATCACTCTGAGCTTTTCGGGTGACAGGCTCATATCTTACAGATATCGACTGCTGCCGCAAAACAGCGTTGATTGTTCAACGGTAGCTTTTGAGGTTGAGCCTAAGCCTTTATCGGAAAGCTTAGTCTTATCGCCGGCGCTAGGCCTTAATACCATTTGCATTGAGGCTTTAAGTGCAGATGGTGTAGAGGAGGTTTTTTCCAAGAGCTGGACTCGTAATCTATAATATTTTTTTAACTTACAACCCTTATGGGGTTTAAAAATAATAAGGGATGTACGCATATGGATAAGATGACATCACTTAAGGTTTATCTTCGATAGGGAAAACAATGGTGCTTGGTCAATGAATTCATATCAACGGAGCTAGGGAAGGTGACTTGATATGGCGATGGGTAAGCTTATTGGTAAGGTGCTGGTTATAATAGTTTTTATGGTTTTATACAAGATTGGCAACTGGTATGCCGATAAGAGGAATACTGTAAGTGGGGACGGAGGAAAGTGCAGCATGGTAAGTGTAAGTTTTTTTGGCATCAGATTTTTGTTGCAGTTATCATTTTTTTTCATGGTATCGGCCTGTGCTCCGGAAATTGAGAAAAAAAACTACACCGTGGACTTTTCTAAAGTGGAAGAAGTTAGAAATGGTGCAAATGTTGAGCAAGTTGCTGCTGATGCTGGGGAAATAAAACTATCAATAGATCTGCCGAACACGCTGGAATCTCGGCAATACCGGGTCTTTGTGATAGGAGACGGTCTGTCCATGTATCAGTATTCCTTCTCCAATGCTAATTGCGAAACCGCTGAAAAGTCTGAATTAAGGCCGCCGACGCAGGCTCTGGAGTTCACAGTCGGGAGGCTTGGTAGTTTTTATCTTTGTGTAGAAGGTTTTCGGGCTGATGGCACATCATTCAAACCATTTTCTAAAAATTTCGTTTTAGATTCACAAGACCAAAGTTTTTTTCTCACTCAACTTCCTAGTGAGGTTTCAGGTCTTTCGGCTTTCGATATCGGTGTTTATGCTACGCAAGGCTCTGGTTATCTATATGCTTTCCAGAAAGGTGATAACTGCGCTAGTTATAAGTCCGCCGATTTGAGTGAAAAAATAAGTATATCTATTAAGGATGAGGGTTTTTATTCTCTCTGCGTTAAGGTTGTCGATGCAGCTGGGCTCGCTTCAGAGCCGATAACTCATAAGTGGCGTTATGCAGCAGGATTGAATAATGTCACCTTCGCTGGCTTGCCTGATGTTTTTTCATTAAAGGAATCATACTCGGTTACTTTTAGTTCTGAGACCCCTTTAGACTCTTTTCGCATGTTAGTAGTTGCCGGGGAGGAAGGTCGTTGCAATATGGATGAGGTTAAAAATTTCGTAAGAAATACCGGGGAGTTTGCAATTGGGGCTGAAGATTTAGTGGAAGGCAGAATGAACCTATGTTTTCAGGGATTATCAGACGTCAACGGTTTGACAGAAATTGTCAAGTACAGCTGGATGCAGGGTCGCAAAGCTGCGTTTCCAGGCTTTACTAACTTACCACCGGCTATAACAATAAAGACCGCATTTAAGCCCGAGCCCCTTGATGTTAGTTCACTGGGTAAGCTGGGGTATGCGGTCGTCAGCGGTGATGAAGTAAATTGTGAACGAGCTTTTTTCGATTTGAAAGAACCAGGGCTTCTCGACTTCAATATTACTGTAGGTTTAGGTGACTATACCTTTTGTGCAAAGGGTGAAACACTCGATAGTAAGTATACTGCCTTGTTTGCTCATAGTTTTTCTGTAATCGATCAGTCGACTTTGGTGCCGCCGACGATAAATCTGCCGTCATCGTTGGTGAATGAAAAAAACGTATCGGGTATTACTGTGGATTCAATATATGCAGGCATATCTCACAGTGTCTTTAAAGGTGTCGGCAGCTGTGATTCGGTCACTTTCGGTCAGGTGCTACCAGCAAATCAACCCTTTTCTGTTCAATTAGTTAAAGGGGATGGAACATATACCATTTGCGTGCGGGGTGTTCTAGAAGGCGGCGATACAACAGCTCCGTCAAATGCCACAATTATCTTGGATACGATAGCACCAACTTTTAATGTAGTGACACCGCTTGATCCTACTATTAGTGAAAGTGCCTATGTGACGGGCTTAGAATCCAGTGAGGCAGATGCGAGCTATAGGTATAAAGTTTTAGCTGGAGATGTGCCTTGTGAAAATGGTGGCTACTCTGAGCCTTTGCCCGTAGCGGCCGGATTGAACATCAATTTTGTCTCGGGTAAAAATACGCTGTGTATTTTTACCGTGGACTTGGCGGTTAATACCTCTAGGACGCAGAGGCTTCTTACAACGCTTTTCGGTGAGCCGGAGATTGTACAGCTAAAAAACCTTAGTGCCGGAGGTAAATTCATCTCTAATGGTATCACTGTGGGCGTTGGCGCCACGCTATTTGGTCTGCCACCCTTGAAATTTAAGATAGATAGACGTTCTTTAGCTAGCCAGCAGTGCTCAAGTAACCCGAATAGATATGATGGTGATTACGAAGAAGGTGTGCTTTACCAGCTCTCTCTGCCCAACAGTGGTACTAACGAGAGGATTTGCTTAATGGCATTTGATGGTATTGGCCGACACAGTGAGCCTAAAAGTGCCTTGATAGAGGTGCTCCAGTAGTTAAAAGTATTAAAGGCTTTTGTGTAAAATACAAAAGAGTGAAGTAGCATCTCGATGCGCAACTAACTAACTAACTAACTAACCAACGATTAGCAGACTAATGCCCCTTTTCTGTTCGAAACAGCTGTGCTAATGCATTAGATGTATGGTTGGGAGGTGGAGAATGAAGTACGTTTTTTTGTGTTGGTTGGTATTAGCAAGCTCGGTTGGGGTAGCTGGTGGTAATGTCTTCAAGATTGCTTTTGGATCTTGCGCTAAGCAAAATAAGCCACAGACTATTTGGGATGAAATTGATGCTCAAGCGCCTGATGCTTTTCTTTTTATCGGCGATAACATTTATGCAGATACTCGTAATATGGATGAAATGTGGAGGCGTTACCAGCAACTAGGTGCTCAGCCGAGTTTTGCTGCATTTCGGCAGAAAAGGCGTCTTTTTGCCACGTGGGATGACCATGACTACGGCGAAAATGATGCTGGTGTCGAATATCCAAGGAAACGGGAATCGCAGGGGCTATTTTTTAAGTTCTGGGGGCGTGCAGACCCTGCAACAAAGTCACGTGAGGGCGTCTATCAATCCGCACTATTGCATGAGAAAGGTTTGAAAGTACAGCTCATCCTATTGGATACCCGTTATCATCGGTCTAACAAACAAAAACGTGCAGCCGTTGGTTTTTTGGCGAATACTGACCCGCGGGCAACCGTGCTGGGGGAGCAGCAATGGGCATGGTTGGCAGCTGAATTAAGGAAATCAGCTGATGTTAGGATTCTTGCTTCTAGTATTCAGTTTTTATCGGATGACCATCATTTTGAAAAATGAGGTAATTTTCCCAAGGAACGGCAGAAGATGCTGCGGTTAATTGCAGATACTAAGGCTAATGGGGTGGTGTTTATTAGTGGGGATCGGCCCTCCAAAGAAGGGTCAAGAGGAAGCAAATATTCCGGTAAATGCTCAGCGGATCTTAAAGAACTTACAAAGCGAACGAGTTCAAACTACTGGCCTCCAATTGAAGGTGTGGTGTAGACTTGAAGATCAAAGCTTTTCAAAGAGAAAATTCTTGAAGAGACACCGCAAATAGCCACAGTGGCATTGGTAAGGTTTGTTGGTCTATCAAAAACAAACTCTGATACGAACTCTTGATAGATACCACCACCTTCATTCGATCGGCCGATGGTATGAGTTCCCGTAAACGTTTGGGAGCCCAATTCACCAAAAACAATCGAATCAGAATCAACGAACCCATCGGCATCAAGGAGATGAATTTGTAACCATTCCTTGCTGCGCAGATAAGCCTCATTCCCCGGTTTAACCACGGTGGCATAAGCTTCAAAATGCACAGTAATCCCTGTGGTTTGACGAAAGGATGTAGCAACAGTCTCCAGGATACAATCCCCACCATCGTATGCCGACTCTAGGCAAACCTGATCGCCCTGACACCCGCGCACATGATCAATCCGCCATTCCTGGTTGGCAGTGTAATAGACTCCACTGGTTGGCGACAAGGATTCGATATCTGAGGATAGGCTGAATGGGTAGTTGACATAAAACCCGAAGTTCCCACCCTGGCCAAATGAGTTTCCTCCCAAAAGAGAGGTCACGACTAAAACAATAGAGGTTAAGATCCTCATTTTGCTTCCTCCTTTAGAAGGTTTCGCAAGATATCAGCACGATCAAGGAGTCTGGCATCTTCCCTCGCTAGAGCCTGTTGCCATGCGTTGTCTCCCATAACAAATCCGTCTGCCACAACAAAGTGGTCCGAAGCCTCATCCGCCATAACGTTAAAATTGACAACATTCCCCTTGTATAAGGAACGTTCAATCCCTAAAAGCTGCTCAGTCACACCATGGCTATCCAAAAGATATACATCCTCATCACCCAGCTCGAGGTCCTGGGCCCTCACTACACCCGTTACTTCGCCATTTTTATCAGCGAGAACAACTGGGTGAGCCGAGGTTAGAGAAACACTTCCTCTTGCAGTTTGTAGGACGTACATTTTTTCCTTCTCTGGACCATAAATAATGCCGTTGATCCGCCCCTCCAACGCTGTTAGATCGAAAAGATTGTAGGACTCCAATGCAAAAGTTGTGTCCGCACCATATTTGTTCACTCTATCAATAAGGTCACTTCCTGAAAAGTCTCCGTTAGAGCCGAACTTTGTTTCTGCCGCAAAGCAGCCACATTTGCAGCGTACTTTTTCGTTATTCACCACGGTAACCACCCAGTGGCCCGGAGGATTTGGTCCAAAGCAGCCGCCAAGTTCTGCACAGCCGATGGTTTCGTTGTTGCAGCCAGATTGCATCTGAGCCTGGGTGGCCGTATCATCCCAACATCTACTACCAGGCTGATAATTACTCCAGTCCGTCGCATCGCAAATTAAATCGATCCAATCACCCTGGGTACAGGTGGTGCTGAAAGCCTCGCCTGAAAATATAAAGGCTATAAATGTAATACTTCTAATTAACTTGTGTCTCATGATGATCTCCTTTTTCGAAATCTTCGCCCATGGCGTATTAAATATTTAATGTCTTAAGGTTTACCAAGCGTAGCTTCGATCGTAAAAACCTTGTAAATGAATCGAACTCTTTACCTTGCGTCCCCACCCTATTTGAACTGAAACCTCAACCGATTGGTCATTTCCTGTTCCGGAGAACTGCAACTTGAGCTGACAAACATTTTCAAATTCTCCCGAACATAGAATGGGGTAATTAAACGTGTTAAGCTGTTCATCAGTGGGCATATCACTCGTAATAGGCTGGAATTTTCCAATTTGTACGACGCTCCGACCCTTTTTTAGATAAATAGGAGCCTCGTTCGTATTGTAATGGGCCCCTAAGCTACTGATGTCAAAAGTCGTGAACAGAAGATCCCTCTTGTTCATAAATTTCAGAGGTCTGCCATAGAATGAATCAGCTACAAATCCTTGCGGCCGGTGGTTGATATAAAATCTAAGAAGGGACTTTCCTAAATTTTGGTCATAGTGGAAAACACCACTGTCGGTCATATGACCGTCGATTACCACTTTGTAGTCGAACTCACTATTCTGATAGACCTCACCAATTTCCATGTTTTGCTGAGCTTGTGCGCCGACTGAAGTCCAAAGAACCATGACCATTAGGCTCTTGCCAAGTAACTTCATTTTTAATTCCTCCTTTATCTACGTTAGACCGATAAGAGCATTCTGCTTTTAGATATAGCAATACCTGTGCCGAACTTCTTACAAAGAGATTCAGCCGCTGGTGAATTAGCAACGATAGTATTTTCGCTAGATTGAACGACCTTAGAAGGCGGATGATAATAGATATGGATTTGGAATGTGCTAGAACTGGGACGTTTCAGTCCCTGATTGAGGTCGTAGTTAAATGAAGAGTTTCTCAAAAGGGAGTTTGGACCTGGTGGTACGGTGATCACCAGATGAGCAGAGATTATAAGCTATAATCTCTACTATAATAGCCGTAAAGGCTGCTTAAAACTTTTACTTGCCCACCAGTTTCAAGCACGATTGTGACCACAGCTGAAGCGCCATCGCCATCACCGACAACTTGGGCTTTGAGTTGGCACACATCGATAAAATGATCGGTGCAAAATACTGGGGTTAGGTAGCTTTCAAGCTTTTGGTCTTTTGTCATACCCTCAACCACAGGTCGGAACTGACCAACCTGAATCTCTTGTGTTCCAACCTTTAGGTAAATGGGAGCTTCGCTAGTATCATAATGGTTGCCGAGAGAATTTATATCAACCGTAGTATAAAGGGAGGCCTCTTTGCTTTCGAATTTTAACGGGCGGCCGTTATAAGGCTTTTCAAGATTTGTACGATGCACTATGGCAAGGCTCAGCAGTGATGTGTTCGTGTCCTGATCATAGTGGAAACGGCCACTATCAGTCATATGACCATCCACCTGCAGCTTGTACTCGACGGGGGGAGCCTTATGGACTTCACCCAAATTTATGACCTGCTCTACTGTTTCTGTGGGAACATTCGGATCTTCTGTTTGCCTGTTGTTTTCGGGAAGTAGCGAGCCGCAAGACACACTCATGACAGACAGGGTTATCGTTAGCAAATAGCGTTTCATTTCTTATTCCTTTCCAAGAGAAGAGGTGGGTCAGGGCCGACCCTACATCTACATAACAAAATGTTTACTAAAAGTCATCCAAAATCCCCACAAAGCACGGGTCTTGGCATTTTAACTATCTAATATTTCTATGGCCACCTGCCACCATCCGCCCTTAGGGGAGGTATTGAGATAGTGATAGAAATTACTCTGATAATCTCGAAAGAATATCAGATCGACGCAAAAGCCGAAGCTCTTCTGCTGCGAGTACTTGCTGCCAGGCGTTGTCCCCCATGATGAGGCCATCAGCAGAAACGAAGTGATCACGAGCATCATCTTCTACAACATTAAAATTCACCACTGTGCCATTGTAACGACTGCGTTTAATTGATAAGAGGGGTATAGCTTGGAAATCGGAAGTCATTAGAAACTTGTCGGTCCTTGGATCAATTTTACTTGCTGCCTTAACGAGCCTAAGCTCACCACTCTGGTCGGCAACGACCACTGGATGGGCCTTTGTCACCACCGCTTTCGCATCGGGGGTAATCAGTTCGATAACTTCATCCTTTGCGGGTCCGAAAACAATACCGTTTATTCTAGATTGCCGGCTTTCTTGGCTAAAAGGGTTGATAGAGGTTAAATCGCCCCCAACTCCAGGATTAAGTCGTTGGGACTCAATCAATTCGACACCCGAGATTCCTTCTGGGCCAAATTTAGTTTCCTCCACAAAACATCCGCATTGGCATCTGACTTTCACTCCGTTGATGACGGTCACCACCCAGTGCCCCGGGGGGACACTACCAAAACACCCGCCCAGTTCTGGACAACCCACCGTAGCGTTTGTACATCCAGAGATTTGGTTAGCCCTGGTTCCGGTCTCCTCCCAACAGCGAGAACCGGCACCTTGATACAGCCCCCAATCCTTAGCGCTACAGATTGCAGGAACCCAATCTCCGTTTTTGCAAGTTGTCGCATCAGCCTGAGTTGAAATAATAAAAAGTCCTAATAGTATCAATATGGGTCTCATCCTAATCACTCCTTACCATGTGTAGGTATTATCGTAAAAACCGTTCATGTGAATCGAGGTAGCCACCTCCGAGCCATTTGCTACTTCAACTTTCAACGCTACCGCTAGATCATCCCCTTCTCCTTCGAAACGTAGGCTCAGTCGACAGACATCGGCAAACTCTTGGCTACAGAGCACTGGAGAACCGAATTTTTCGCGTCTTTGGGCCACGGAGAGATCATCTGACACAGGGCGAAACTGCCCGATCTGGATCAATCTATTTCCTCTTTTAAGATAGATCGATGCTTCTTCTGTATGATAGTCAGAGCCTAACTGAGCTATATTGATAGGCGTGAAGAGGGCATCGTTCCGCTGGTCAAATTTGAGAGGCCTTGCGTAAAAATAGCCATCAGGGATTCCTTGATAACGGTAGTTGACATAAAAGCTCAGAAAGGACTGGCCTAACACTCGATTGTAGTGAAAACTACCGTTTCTGGTCATGTGACCATCGACGGTCACTTGGTACTCGAGGTTGGAATTATCATAGGTCTCCCCCAACTGAATATCTCCCTCTGCCGGCAGGTTCGTAGAAACAGACATCGCGAGAATAAGTAGTTTCTTGGTTACCAATTTCATCTTCTTAAACACTTTTTTTCATAAAATTTGGAATAATGGTTTGAATATCTTGAATGACGTCCTCAGCACTCTGCTTCATCTTTGTACGCGCTAAGTAGACTTCTGTAGCTAAAAGCATCTGAAAATCACCTTTACCGATTCCTTGCAGGACATATTGGGCTGTTTGATAGTCTGCTTGAGCAAGGATTGCCATAATCTCGACTTTATCACCCATGAGGGCGGCTTTATAACGGGTTTCAGCAGTAGCGGGAATCTCAGTTTGAATAATTTCTACCAATCGATCTTTAATGGAAGGGTCAAATCTCAGCCTATAGCTAAGATAAGAGATCAGATTGAGGCGAAGAATAACCTCATCATCATCCTTCGCTGGTTTAACGAGCTTATTGGTGATTGACCTAACCCCAGCAGAATGACGTTCATTCAGATCCATGAGCTTTTTATTGGCTTTGGACTTATCCACTAATTGCGGTAATAAGGATCCGAACACTTCATGGATCTCGGAATAGAACTTCGGTTCCTCACTGGTGGGGAGTGGGGTATCCTTCGAATAGTCGAACGCACTTTCGATGGTCTCCATTATAGGATTAGGTGGGACCTGATCACTGCTATTTATTCTAGCTGGCTTTTTTAATGCAACACCATCACTTATCTTTTGGCCCTCGGGTGTAAAGTCCCTAGGAGTCTTTTCATTGTTTACGAGTGTTGCTGCGGCAAGACCTAAACCTATCCCACCTAGGATTCCCCATGTTGCTTGGCTCTTCATTTTTTTCCTCATTCTCATTTCGTTATGATTAAAGTTAAGTTATTACGTTCCTATTCAGATTCTTTCACGATAGGAGCAAAACCTATGCCTAACCGGAGGTCTAGGCCCGGGGGTGTTAAATTTAATCATTTAATTAAATAGATAGACTCCTATCTCCAAAATTATGAAGGCATAGATTTTTTAAGTAATGCCCCAATTTTGGGACGCAAACGTCCCATATTTTGGGAATGAACATAGTGGTAACGTCACCGATGTTGTGAAAAGACAAGACTAAAATAACTGGCAGGCATTTTGCTTACGATACAATCAGGTCAAGAACTGAGTCAGAAAGGAAAAAACCAATGAATACATTAAAGCCACTATTTATCACGAGCCTGATTCTATTCACAAAACCAAACTTAGCAAATTCAACCAGCCCTTTGGAATTGACCAGTACCCCGAATTGTTTGGGGGCAGCAGCCTCTATTTTAAGTGTATGCACCTTTTCAAACCTAGAAGTTGGCGCCCCTTTAACCTTTTACGACAAGCTAATATCAACCAAATTTGTGCTTAACTATGATTTCGCCTGCCAAGGTCATCCGATCCGCTTAGGCTTTGGTAGCACCAGTGGTCGCAGCCCCCTGGTTATGGGTAGCTCGAACAACATGGTGTCGGTCATTTCCAGCTCTACTGTCAACATTATCGATGAAAATCCAGACACCACCTTGGCGGGATTTTTTGCCGAGGGCTGTTCTGTGGCAACCAGGTCCCTGTCAAAGTATCCATCAGACGACGCGATAAAATCCTTTAGAGACACATCCATTTCCCTCACAAAAATTATCCAAGCAGATATGGAGCTGTTAATCCTTGCAGAGGCACTAGCTGAAATCAATCACCTTACCGTCAACCAGTACGAAAGGCTCAGAGATATGACTTGGGACTATTTAGATTTCGCCATCGAAGAAGCTGGATTTAATGGGATCGAAGACTTCAGTGATACTGAGTTTAAGATTCTATCAATTGCGGATATGGAAATCAGAGGAATCCTATCCGATTGGGAAGATCTAACCGATGATGAACCTACGATCAGTGATTTTATCAGCGTCCTAAACTTCGTCCTTCAAAACTTGGACACCACAACTCCCGTACCATCGCCTTTGGATTCGAACACAGTCACATCTACATTTGAAAGCCTGTCAGGACAATATTCTAAGCAGCTACGAAGGTCGACTCGGAATGGCAAGAGATTTCTTCGCGAGGTAAACAAGTTCGTTGAGGATATGGACCAGGAAAATCAAGAGATCGTTGCATCGCTGAGAAAGAAGATTTCAGAGGGTGAGCCGGAGATTGTACAGCTAAAAAATCTTAGTGCCGGAGGTAAATTCATCTCTAATGCTATCACTGTGGGCGTTGGCGCCACGCTATTTGGTCTGCCACCCTTGAAATTTAAGATAGATAGACGTTCTTTAGCTAGCCAGGAGTGCTCAAGTAACCCGAATAGATATGATGGTGATTACGAAGAAGGTGTGCTTTACCAGCTCTCTCTGCCCAACAGTGGTACTAACGAGAGGATTTGCTTAATGGCATTTGATGGTATTGGCCGACACAGTGAGCCTAAAAGTGCCTTGATAGAGGTGCTCCAGTAGTTAAAAGTATTAAAGGCTTTTGTGTAAAATACAAAAGAGTGAAGTAGCTCTCGGTGCGCAGCTAACTAACTAACCAACGATTAGCAGACTAATGCCCCTTTTCTGTTCGAAACAGCTGTGCTAATGCATTAGATGTATGGTTGGGGGGTGGAGGATGAAGTACTTTTTTTTGTGTTGGTTGGTATTAGCAAGCTCGGTTGGGGTAGCTGGTGGTAATGTCTTCAAGATTGCTTTTGGATCTTGCGCTGAGCAAAATAAGCCACAGACTATTTGGGATGAAATTGATGCTCAAGCGCCTGATGCTTTTCTTTTTATCGGCGATAACATTTATGCAGATACTCGTAATATGGATGAAATGTGGAGGCGTTACCAGCAACTAGGTGCTCAGCCGAGTTTTGCTGCATTTCGGCAGAAAAGGCGTCTTTTTGCCACGTGGGATGACCATGACTACGGCGAAAATGATGCTGGTGTCGAATATCCAAGGAAACGGGAATCGCAGGGGCTATTTTTTAAGTTCTGGGGGCGTGCAGACCCTGCAACAAAGTCACGTGAGGGCGTCTATCAATCCGCACTATTGCATGAGAAAGGTTTGAAAGTACAGCTCATCCTATTGGATACCCGTTATCATCGGTCTAACAAACAAAAACGTGCAGCCGTTGGTTTTTTGGCGAATACTGACCCGCGGGCAACCGTGCTGGGGGAGCAGCAATGGGCATGGTTGGCAGCTGAATTAAGGAAATCAGCTGATGTTAGGATTCTTGCTTCTAGTATTCAGTTTTTATCGGATGACCATCATTTTGAAAAATGGGGTAATTTTCCCAAGGAACGGCAGAAGATGCTGCGGTTAATTGCAGATACTAAGGCTAATGGGGTGGTGTTTATTAGTGGGGATCGGCACTCAGGTGAGATCTCGAAATTACCAGCTGGTTGGATCAACTACGATCTTTATGACTTTACGTCTAGTGGCTTGACAAACCCGACCATCAAGACCCTTCGCCACGAGCGCAATGATTTGCGCCTTGTGAAAACAAATGCTCATAATATTCGCAACTTTGGTGTTATTAAGGTTACGAAAATAAAAAGAGGGGTCAAGCTCATCTTGGAGCTGCTCGATTATAAGAGTCGCATATTGGAATCTACTAGCTTTGTCCTTTACTCTAAATTATAGCCCTCTGCGGCTGCGGTGGTGGCATGGTTGGTAGCGTTAGCTTAGCGAAGAAATCTGATTTGGAGGTGTGTCATGCTGCGTATTCTAGTGTTCGGTTTTTATTTTTGTTGGGGATTGGCGCCTTTAAGTCGAGCCCAGTCGGTGGTGCGGCCGCTTGTTACTTTTACCAACCCTTGGGCCAATGATCAAGATGACATGACGGTTTGGCATGGTCCTGAAGGTCAGAGTGGTATGGTGTTTGCTGCAGACAAGCATGCAGATTTTGTCTTTGTCTATTCCATGGCCGGTCAATTGCTTTACCGGCTGAATTATGTTGCTCCGGGAAATATTGATACAGCTTATGGTGTGGAAACTTCTGTGGGCATTAGAGATGTGATTACATTCAATTTGCGGAAAGACGGTACCTTGGGTGTGATTGCCATCGATCCTATGACGGGTGCGTTGGAGGCTTTGCATGGCGACTTTGCAATCGGTGATAACTATGGAAGTGCTGTTTGTGTCGGCTCTAATGGTGATCTTTATGTTGTGATCTCGACGAAGTCGGGGGCTCTGAAACAGTTTCACTTGGACCTTTCTGGGGAGCGTTCGCTGCTGCATTTAGTGAAGCGGTGGCGGGTAGGTTCCCAAGCTGAGGGCGTGGTCTGTGATGGCTCTACTGATAGAATCTATGTTGCCGAGGAGGCTGTTGGGATATGGTCCTTTCCTCTAGATAGCCGTCAACCAAAACTAGCTTCTTCTGTAGCAATGGTGGGTAAGCACGGCTTTGTTGGTGATGTGGAAGGGATAACAATTTATCGTGGTAGCCGCAGCCGCTACCTGATGGCCTCATCTCAGGGCAGCAACAGCTTTCACATATTCGACCTTAGCCCACCTCACCAGCATTTAAAGAGCTTCACCATCGCCGGAGTGGGTGAGACTGATGGCATTTATGTGAGCAATTCGCCTTATAAAGGGGCCGATCATGGGCTATTTCTCGCCCATAATGGTTGGGAGCCAAAGGAGGTTATTGGGGTAAGCTTAGCCGAGATTTTTGGGTTGCCGTGGCTCGCTGGAGAATAAGCCGTCAGGCGCTGTATTCGAACATAGTTGGATAGATACTTATCGGTGATAGGCTGCAGGCAGTGCCGGGTAAAAACATTTTACTATTTATAGATTTCGTTATAGGATGAGGCTTGTTTGAGTGTGAAGGAGTAGGGTGTGGCTGGCAACCACTGGGAATCATTAAAGAGAATTCGCTCCCTATATCTTAAGGGGGGTGGTATAGCCGACTATTGGAGCAGCCCAGAAATTCTCGAGGCCTACCACCAGACTTTTGGGCAGAGAATCCTTTGGAAGTGGCAGTCGGTATTAGGCAGGATGGAGGGTTTTTTTCCCGCAGTTACCAAGCAGCTTCGAGTCTTGGATTGGGGGTGTGGCACAGGTGTAGCAGGCCAGGCTTTCTTGGAGAGGTTTTCATCTCTTGTTGCCACAATAACTCCATACGACAGGTCGAGGCTTTCTATGGGGTTTACCCGTGCTAATTGGCAAAAAAATTGGCCTAAAGTGGCGGTGGAACGATATAGTCGGGAAGCTCAGCCACATGATGTGGTGTTGGTGAGCCATGTAAGCACAGAAATTGCAGAAGCAGATTATCAGAAGTTGCTGCAAATTTTGAAAAAAGCCAAGTTTATTATATGGGTAGAGCCTGGTACCTCCCGGGCCTCCGCTTTGCTTGTGAAAGTTCGTGAAGATTTACGGTCAGCGTTAACTCCGGTGCAGCCATGCCCTCACACGGGCCCCTGTGGTCTGTCGCATCCAGATCGCAGTGGTGATTGGTGTCACTTTTTTGCTGAACCGCCGCAAGAGGCTTTTCAGTCAGCATTTTGGCGCGAGTTTGCCAAATCATTTGGGGTTGACTTGAGGAGTTTGCCTGTCTCTTATTTGAGTATGCGGGCGGAGGAAGCCGCTATCGAGACAAGTGAACCTGTAGTTTTAGGGCGGGCGCGCAACTATAAAGGATTTTGTAAGTTTCTAAGGTGTTCTAGGCAAGGGGTTGAAGAGCTTGCGTTGACAAAACGTGAGTCGAAGGCGGAGTACAAGCGTCTAGTCCGTGGTGGGTTCTTGTTGAGAGCACCGGTGGTTGATCAGGGTTAATGGGTACTGGTCTTGATTGTGCGGTGTCTGTGAGATGCTGCCCAATTAGAGCGGCAATGCTTTGGGCTTTGATGGTTTTTATTAGTGCCTCTTTCAATATAAGTATTTAAATATATTTATGTTTTGTGTCTATGCGACTTCGTTGCCGTTAATCAAAGCTTGCAAGCTGACCAGAATGACGGTACGAGTACAGGGTTCAGACTCACCCGTAGATGAAGAAGTGCGATTATATGAGAAAGACGTTTAATATCATTGTAGAAAACAAGAAGCCTGATAGGCAAGTGGACTCTATCAAGTATGAGGTCAAGAAATACATTGCCCGTGAACGGCGGAAAAAGTTGGCGGACGGTATAGATTATTGGGACTTTGATTGCCGCATTGGCCTGGAAAAAGATTCAGCAGTCAGCGTGCATGTGGCAGATATCAATAAGGCCATTAGTAAAATTGCCGCAGAACAGCAGCCAACCTTTTATCTTGAGGTGCTAGCCAAGCCGGGGATAAGAAAAAAACGCAGTGAGTCAGGCCAGGCGTCAGTTGAGCAAGGTTAAAATCCAGGTTTATGCGGATGCCAGTTATAGTCCGTCTTATAAAAAAGCTGTTGCTGGCTATCTCATTATTGGTGCAGATTTTGACAGTGTTGTCGAAACTAAAGTATTAGATGAGGTGACGAATATTAGGGCTGAATTGGTGGGGGTTCTTTGGGCGTTAGAGTCGATTTCTTCAGAATATGCGATACACCTCTATACTGACTGTAAAGCCGTTTATGACCTTCCTGGGCGGCGGCGTAAGCTAGAAGCTGGAGGTTTTGTCAGTCTGAGGACTGGCCGGCCTCTAGCTAATGGTGAGCTTTACCGGCGTTTTCTTCAGGTGTACGATGAACGGCAACCTGAGATTTCCTGGGTTGCTGGTCATAAGCCGAGTCATGAAAGAAACGATGAAGACGCCCATTTTAGGCTTGTAGATAAGACAGTCCGTAAGGTTTTGAGGCAACAAATAAAGCGGTTGGCAGGCGAGTCTATTAAGGCTAGTAAACCTTGACCAGATCTTGCCAGTATTTGTTCAATATTTTCGGTTAGATCCTTAAACACGCCAGGATATATTTAGGCCGTAACCGGAAATGAAAGCGGCCTTATCTACACCACTGCCATACCATAAAACGCTCCAGCCTGAGGCAAGGCCGACATCTAGGTTCGGCGTAATTGGATATTGAAACCCAAGTTTTCCACCGATGCTTGGCAGCACTCTGTTCGCTCCCACAATCTCTGTGCCTGTCCCCTGGGCTTCAGGAATTGCCAAGCCGACGCCGAAGGAGCTGATTAAGTATTTGCTGCGAAGTAGGTAAAGGAAGTGACCGCGTTTGAGGTTGACTCGCAGAAAATGATAGCGCAGGGAGCCGGTGCCCTCGGGAATTTTTCGTGCATCAGTGCCTAAGAAGCCGCTGTTGCTCTGCCAACGGCCGACGGGAATAGAAAGATACTGGAAGCCTAGGTCGGTGTAAGTCTCACTGCGATTGTGGCCTTTTATATTGGTATAAACATCGAACCCGTAGATTTCTCCTGTTGCGGAGAAACTGCAATCCTCTGTATTGCAGTTTTTCTGTTCTTTTTCATAGTAACTCATACTGGGTTTAAAACCTCCAAAGCTTTCGACTCTAAAAGGAGTTGAGCCGGATTTTGGTGGTGTGGTTTTGGCTAGGCAAATGCTTGCGAAGCCCAGCTTGCAATCTGTTTCTACTACTGTCGCTTCTTTTGAGTAAACGGCGGTTGCTGATAGCATGGTAGCCGCCATTATTAAGGCCATTCCTTGTTGCATTTTTTTCTCCTAAAGAACTTTGACCCGAGACTACGGCAGGAGGTTCTTAATCTCAACTATAAAAGCGTTGCTAACCGAATTTTTTACTATGCCTGTTGCTAGTCACCGTTGAAAAGCGCTGCTCTGGTTGGATGCAAATATACGCATATATGGTTTTTTTTCAAATTACCTAATTAGTGTTTGATTAATAAAGCTAATGAGGTCTGTTTTTCTGTACTCATTGCGGGAGCAAGCCCGAAGATGGGAGCCTAAGCTTGCATCAGCGGTGGTGGCTATTTTCGTTGAGTCTTGGAATATCAAAATGCCTGCTGGAGGGCAAGCTGCCATGGACCATTTCAAGTCGATGCCGTCGACGTAAAAGCGACTGGGTAGACTTTCGGTGCTTGCTGTTGGAGTATCAGGACCTGCTTCTGCAACCGGTGCCTCTTTATCGATGGTAATGTTAAGTTTACCGAGGATCTCTTTTGGCTTCCCTGAGCTTGAAGTGCTGTTGAATCGGTCACCTCGGCTATTGGTTGCATAGGTTTTGCAGTGGGCGTTAGAATTGTAGTCTGTTCATTCGGCCAGCTAATAACCAGGTTTTGTCGGTCAACAAGAAGTTCTACCGGATTATTTTTGCAGCGATTCTTTGCTCTTTTATTGTGCCAAAAACCCAAATCCTATTACTGCAAAAAAGAAAATCTGGCGGTTAGGTCCAAAAAGTTTTTATACAACCTGTCAGATCAATCTTCCCTCAGAAAAGGACTCGGGATTTTATCGGCTTAGTTTAAGTATCAATTATGAATTTTTAAAGTTGGGGTTGTCGGCACTTTTTTGAGATCGCCTAATTTTTAACCGGGCAAAAAGTAGGGTTTTGCTGGTTATTTAAGTGGTACTTCGTTTCTCCAGGTTATTAAGGAATTCCTGCGAAGTCATAATTTTTTCCAAATAACGCTGATGCCTAAGCGCCATATATTAAGTTTATTTTTCTGTGATAGTTATTGCTTTTACGTAGAAGTCATCGACTTTTCCTTGTGCACTGAACCCCAAAGGTATTTTGCCTGGTTTCAGAACAATCTTGTAGGCGCCAGGAGTGGCATCGACCTGCATTTTTACCGATTTTGTAAATTTAAAAAAGGTCGACTTTGGAATGTTAACTCTTTTGAAGAGACTACCGTCTTTATAAAGCTCCAGTCTATTTGGAGATGAGGTTATTCGGGAGATACCACACATACCAGTAAGCTTAATGACAAGTTGTACTTCTTCTTCGACCTCGAAGCCCGTATCGACTGTGTTTTGGGGCCTCGCATTATCAAACAAACCAGTTGAATACTTGCAGTCGGGGTTAAGTGCCCTGGCCAACGCCACAGCGACACCGTTACCCACAAGTATCCCACTGGAGTCGTTTCTCGGTATTTTCTCGGATATGGGTACTCGGGTTACGGTTGTCTGTGCTTGTAGTTGCTGTTCTTGTGGTTGCTGTTGCTGAGCTAGCTGCAGGTTAGTTATGGGTTCTGGTATGTCTGGATCAGGCTGTGCTATCTCCTCTGAGGGGGGTTGTCCATCAAACACTAGCTCTTCTGCTGCTGGACCTTGCGTGGGTAATCCCAGGGCGTCGTTTGCTTCGACAATGGTAAAGCGTATGAGCAAGTTAGCAATTTTCTCATCATTGAGGTTGGCGTTGATTGTTAAAGGATCCCGTGAAGCGATAACAGAGAGGATATATTCGCCAGCTCCGATTTTCTTTGCAGTCACCTATGCTTGTTGATCTCCTGTAGATGCTGAAAAGTTGATATCGCCTGCGGGCAGATCTATAAGTTGGTTTTCGGTATTTCTAATAAAACAAGTAAGCAGGACTTGTTCTTCTTCAAAATAAGGTTTGGCGGGTAGTCTGCAAGTCAAATATGCGCCGCCAATGGCGACGGGTTCGGCGGCTATTTCACTACTACCCTCATCAGGCTCACTGACTTCAGCAACAGCGTCCTTGGCTTTCAATCTTTTCGTATCCAGACCTTTGTTGTAAAATTCTGTTTCTTCGGCGCAGGCGATTAGGGCACCCAAATAAATTGTAAGCGTTAATAATCTAGTCATCAGTTGGTTTCTCTCTCAATTTTTTTGTATGGCTTAGGGGACCATACAGGCGGGATCGGTGAGAAAGTGGGGATTAATAAGGAAATCTTAAATACCCATTTTTTATGAGGTGTTGCATCTTTGGTTTTTGCCGATTTCTCTTCGTATGTGACAATTTTTGAGTGTAGGTAGTGAAGCCATTCTTAGATTTTTTTCAGCTGATTATTACCAATTGGTCATGGTCTCGAACTGCTTGGCAGTGGTGATTACTAGCGGTTAGGGAACATTTTTGTAGGTCACGGTAAATACCTACTATTATACGGTTTTTGTTCGCCAAGTTTGGGCCCCGGGTTAAAGGTGTTTTTCATTAGTTTCCCGAAAGATAAGACAGGGGATTTTTGTGGCGTATTAGACTGTAATTATTATACTAATATCTAAAAATTCAGGTTGGATTCAACATCTGTCGAATGCACTAGTCAGGGATGGCGCCTTTAGCTTTGTAGGGTAAGGTTTGATTAGTTTTCGCACACAGATATTAGGAATGGTGATGTCAGCATTTTTGCTGGCATGCTCTTCTGATCTTGAGGTCAAAACTCGTGATGTTGAGGCAGGCTGTTTTGCTGACCCGGAAGCACCCTTGTGTGCTAAAAAGACTCTAAATTTGGGATTTGAGATCCTAACCAAGAGCTTTGTAACCAATGCGAAGGATGCTGATTTTGAGTGGGAATCGATGGGTGAGGGCTTTGCTTATGAGCTGGTTACTGCTACGGATACAAAGTGCAGCAATGTCGTAGATAGCTTTTTTCAGTTTGAAAACACAAGGAAGGTCGGTCTTTTAGGAAATGGTAGTTACTACTTGTGCGTCTATGGTGAGAGAAGTGGCAAGAGAATAGCGGCCAGTAACAACCCAGTGCTATTCATTGTGGATAGGTCGCAGCCAGTTATAGACAGTGTAAGCTATGGGCCAAATACCAGAGCTACGAATATACTACAGGTTCCCAAAGTAGAGTTGTACGACGACACCGATATGGTATTGGAGTGGCTGCAGAAGGCTGGGCCTGGCCTTATAGAATTCAAGGACAAGAATGCTCTGGATACGGAATTCAGTGTGACAGTTGATGGGACGTATAATCTTACCTTGGCTGTGAAAGATGCGGCAGGAAATACTGCTGAGCAAGACTTTGAAATGATGATAGATATGTCGGCACCAGTCGTGGAGGCTGGTCCGGATCAGGTAAGCAGCGGTAGTCCCGTGGTTGTGTCGGGAAGCTATTCCGGTGATGCTTTAGAATTTTTATGGTCGATGGAGAGTGGTCCGGAGGGTGGACTTTTAACGTTCGCTAACCCGTCAGTATTGGCCACTACCGCAATGGGTGGTGTGTCTGGTACCTACGTGGTTAGCCTGACGGCAACAGATGCCGCAGGAAATACTGGTAGTGATACACTAAGCATAGTGTGGTCGCAGTCGAATAATTTACCGCAGCTAGTGCCTATTGCAAATCAAGTAGTTCTAGAAGGCCAGTCGATGGCTAAGGTTGATGGCCAGGATGTCTTCGGAGGTGACAAGGATGTTGATGGCCAAACGATCTCTTGGAGGTGCCGTTATGATTTTGTTGTAAATGGCATCGTGGCGGATGGCAGTCCTTGTACTGATTTGAGTGGCTCAGTTTTTAACACGACTACTGGCGTGCTAAATTGGACTCCGAGTTATCGAACCTCCGATGGGGCAGGAAAACCCGCACCAGCTGGCAGGGATTATGAGATAGCGCTGATTGCTACCGATATGGACGGCAGTGTGGCAGAAGTATTTACTGTGACTGTAGCAAAAAATGAAGCTAGTCCATTACTGGCTTCAATCACTAGTCAAACCGTTGCTGAAAATACTTTTATGAGTATCAATTCCATGGATAGTAATACCTCCGATGACTTCGACGTCAATGGTGATGAACTGGTCTATAGTTGCCGCTTTGATACTGTGGTTGATGGAAATATCGGCTCTTCGAGCCTCGATTGTACCAACCCTGCGATGGGGGCGACCTTTAATCCGCTTACCGGTTTGCTCTCATGGCTTCCAGCCTTCGATAAGGCTGGTAGCTATGAAGTCCAAATTGTGGCAAACGATGGTTTCGGTCAGAGCGATGAAGCCTACTTCGATATTAGCGTAAGCAATGTCAATCGTGCTCCTAGTTTGGCCGCTATTCCCGACCAGACAGTTCAGGAATCTATTGGCCTTTTAGTCGTTGATGCTACAGATGTCTCTGGTGGGGATACTGATGTTGATGGTGACGCTCTAACTTATTCCTGTCTATTCGATTTGTTAGTGGACGGTTCGATGGAAGGCGGCAGCAGCTGTGACAGCTTACCCGGTGTGGTTAGTTTTAATACTAGCAGTGGTTTTTTGAACTGGACACCCGACTATAGTGCAGCAGGTAGTTATGAGGTTCATATAACAGCCTCAGATGGTAACCTTAGTGATAACGAAATATTTATAGTCACGATAGAAAACACCAACAGGCCTCCTGAGATTACGACTGTAGCCGATGCTACTGTTTATGAAGAGCAGGACATGGCGTTGATAGATGTGAGTGACACCAGCGGCGGTGATACCGATATCGATGGTGCAAACCTCAACTATACATGTGTCTACGATCATACTGATAACAGTAGTACTGCGGGTGCTAACGCCTGTTCCGGACTGAATGGCCTTACCTTTAACTCAGTGACGGGGAAAATGAATTGGGTTCCTGAGGCTGGTATTACCCAACTTAACACCATCTATGAATTCGCAGTGACAGCATCTGATGGTTGGCTTGCTGATACAGAGTTTTTTGTTTTAACTGTGGTAGATAATATTCCTCCGACCGATCCATCTGCAGCAGTGGTTACTGAATTAAACAGCTTTGCTGTGAGTGTCGCCTACACGAATAGTGCGGATAGTAATTTTTCTAACTATGAGGTCAAGCTCTGTAGTAACTCTGGCTGTGACACAAATTGTCGGGCAGAATCGACTGGTTTAGGGTCTCCGACGGATCTTAGTAGTGAGGTCGGGGTGGGTAGTTACTATGCTTGTGTCCGCAGCGTTGACTTGTCCGGGAACTACAACCCAGGAGGTTGGATTGCTTCTAGTTTGTTTACTATCGATGTAAACGTTGGTGGTTTTGAGTCTTTGCCGGGATTTGCAAGAGAGGGCATTCCGCTTTCTTGGACAGATGGTGATCCTAACGGTAGCACTGGCTTTATCATATACAGGCAGGATTCTGGGAACGGTAGTATTACTTGGGAGCCCACCCCGACTTTAGCATACACCACCACCAGTGATGTGACCGCTGAAACGGGTGCTGATTCTAGCTCGAGAATTATCTATGTGGGCGCAGGATTGAGCCACAAAGACACGATGGCTCTTGTAGATAATACGACGTATTTATATAAGATTTTCGCTTTTAATAGCCACAATGAGTATAGCGCCGGGATAGAAAGGTTGTCGCGCTCCTATCCTGACCAGAGTTTGGATATCGGTAACTTCTCTACGTGTGCTACGCGCTTTGGTCGGGTTCGCTGCTGGGGTGCTAATGAAACCGGACAGCTTGGTTACGGGGATACAGCCACGGTAGGTGATGACGAATATCCCTACGAGAAAGGTGATGTGAATGTTGGCCAGGAGGTTTTGGATGTGAGAGTCGGAGCCAATATCAGCTCAGGGGCCAAGGGCCATAGCTGTGCTTTGACCACTGAAGGCAGGGTGCGTTGCTGGGGATGGGGTGAGTCAGGCAGAACCGGCTATAATTCTAGTAATGATTTAAGTAGCCCGGGACCGGATTTGCCAATCCAGTATTCTGGGGAGTCCGCAAACATTATCATGGTGGATACTGGGTCTAACCACACTTGCGTTCTGACCAACAGAGGTGGTGTTCAGTGCTTCGGCTCTAATAACCAGGGCCAGCTTGGCTATGACGATACGGTTAATCGAGGAGTAGCTGGTACAGAAATAGAAGACCTGGTGGATGTGAATGACAGCCTTCCTGGTACACCAATCTTTGTTATGATCAGCACAGGTGAGAAGAGTACTTGCGCTGTCACAGCCTCTAGTAAAGGGCGTTGCTGGGGAAATAATAATGCCGGTGTCTTGGGTCAAGATACCGGTAGTGAAGCGATAGGCAATGGCAGCACTGATGCCATGTCTAGTATCGATGATATTGCTGTTGGTGACATAACGACTATTTCGACTCACAATCACACCACCTGCGCTGTGACGACCACAAACACTGCCCGCTGCTGGGGACAAAACTATCGGGGCAGATTAGGATACAATAACACCACTTCCATAGGTGACGGCAATGTGTCAATTGCAGCAGCAGTAGATCTAGACGTGGATTTAGACGCTGACAACATCGTTGCCGACATTCTAACAAGTGGTATCACAACTTGTATGCTGAGCACTAGCGGGCAAATGAAGTGCTGGGGCCAGAATGATACTGGATCAAACGGCTACGGAGATGACAATCACTGGGGCGATGGTGGGGGAGAGTATCCTTCTGGCCGCAGCTGGTTCGACTTTGGCTCTAAAGTAATCCACATGGCAGGCGGGGCTGAAGTAGCTAATTCTAGTCGTATTTGTGCCCTCAACGCAGCAAGCGAGATCTATTGTTGGGGGAATGCCAGCCATGGCAGCTTAGGTAATAAAAGATCAGATAGTTGGGGCAATGACTTAGGCGAGCTGGCTTCTGAAGCAGCACCAGTTCCCGTTTGGGGGCCGGTATCAGCGGTGCCTGATAAGGTTTGGTCGAGTCATTTGAAACTTTGGCTAGACTTCAATGATGCGAGTACAGTTTATAATACAGCCGACTGCACCACAATTTTAGCCTATGATCAGAGTAGTGTTGGTTGTATTAAAGATAAATCTGGATTAGACAACCATGCTATCCAGAGTCAATCAAGCGAACAGGGACAGTGGATTAAGCACAGCCAGCATGGCAAGAGCAGTATTTTATTGGACGGCGTAGATGATACTTTGACGGGTACTATCAATGGTATGGCTGGGGGAGACACCAACTACACCATATTTGTGGTCTACCGTAGTAATGAAGACTCCTCTATTGATTATGGAACGGTATATTCAATTGGAAACGCAAGTGCGAATCATCAAAATATTCACCTGAATTATGGGAATTGGGAAGGCTCGCAGCGTGTGGCTGCCCATTGGGGTAACGATCGTCGGTTCGGAAATGGTTTTGCTGATACAACCTATATTACGGCAGCAGCTTACTCAGGTAGTGGTGGTGCCGATATTTCTATCTTTGATGATGGTTTATTCGCAAATACCGACCCCCAGGGATATCCGGAATCCTTATCTCTAGCTAGCAACCCCAGCTACACTTTGGGGGGGTTCACCAGTGGTGAGCAGGACAGGTTATTTAGCGGCCACATGATGGAAATTATTGTCTATGACACGGTGCTCCTGGAAGCCGAGCGTCTGGTAATCGAGGCTTATCTGCGGGCGAAGTGGCAAAAAGGCGTCGATGGTGTCGCTACTAATGCCCTAGCTTTACATTTGGATCCGATGAAGCGAGGTACTGTGATGACCGATAGCAATGCTACTAACTGCGTGGCTGCGACCCACACACCCGCAAACGATGGCGATGCTGTTAGCTGTTTGCTTGACCGTTCGGCAAGAGGCGACCATGCTGGTAATGCAACGATCACTAACCGGCCTATCCTTAATATGGATGGAATTAATTCCCAGCCCACGCTTACATATAATGGTTCAAGTACTTATTTACAAGGAGAGTTATCAAGCTTCATGGGGTCAGATAGTCCATGGCATATTCAACAGATTTTCTATAGTAGTGAAGCCCTACTCAATGCTAAAGCAACCTTTGGCTTTGGCGATGTGGATGCCTATAGACAACGCTTCGAAGCAATGATCATGAGTAGCACGAATTTGCGTTTTGATATGCACTCGGGAGCGGTGGATTATCCAGGTCTTGCTGATCTCAATGGAGCTGCTCGCATCCACTCTTATACCTACCTTGGGGGTAATTACGGTGATGTTGCCAATGCTCTTTTGTATTTGGATGGACTGGCGCAGCCTGGGACGCAAATGACAACACCGGGGCCAGGGCAATTTCCAGAAAACCCTTTGTTTGCGGTTGGCGCTAATAGTATGGGTGCCAACCACTACTACGGCCAGATAGGCGAGACGCTCTTCTATGAAAGGCCGCTGTCCACTGCTGAGATTGTTGAAAATGATCTGTACATGCAGCGTAAGTGGGGCCTTCTGAATAGTAACCAGAAGGGGCCAGGAGGGGTGACATCTGGCCTTACCCTTTGGCTGGATGCCAGTGAGGTTACTACAGTAAGTACAGGCTCCTGCGCCAGCAGTGTTGTCGTCCCGACTGATGGCGATGCTGTGCAATGCTGGTTTGATAAGTCAGGTATGAATAATCATCTGAGCTCGTTGACGGATATAGACCCCACCTATCAGGCTAAGCAATTTAATGGCCTCGGGGTATTAAACTACACAAACAGCCCGCAAGGCTTCGGCCGGGCTGAGCTTATCGGCATGAACGGTGGTAATGACCCATTTACTGTCATCATTGTTTTTGACTTGGCCGATAGCAATGTTGAAAGGCGGGCTGTCAGCTTCGGTGATTGGTCCGATTTCCGTAAGGGCTGGAGTGCCTGTATTAACTATCATAGCGATAACAAAGTACTACACGATTTCTATGGTCGTGGTGCAAAGCTATCGGAAAACATAGTACTTACTCAAGCCAACACAACGGCTATTCTCACTTTTGGTTACGACGGCTCTACAGTAGATTCTTTAGCTGGCAAAACCATGTATGAAAATGGTGTCGGTGGTAGCACCCTGACCAGCAATGGTAGTTCCAGTGGCCCAGCTCTTATTCCAGAAAATCCGCCGGTAGCTATTGGGGCACTGCCCGACGGCAGCTCACAACTCCGGGGTAACGTGGCGGAAGCTATAATCTATAACCGACTGCTATCAGACCATGAAAGGCAGCAGGTGGAGGCATATCTCGCCCAGAAATGGTTGGAAGAACCCTATCCAAGAAGTTGCCAGCAGCTCTACGATGAAGGTAAACGGGATGCGGACGATGGTGATTACATTATTGACCCTGATGGCTACAACGGCCCTTTGTCAGCTGCGACGATAACCTGTGATTTTGCTAATTAGTGCGTGCTGACCTATGGTACAGTCCCAGATGTTACAAAGCCTAAGTATTTATGGATACATAAGGTGCTATTATGAGTACAATCCTACTTATGTATAATCGTGAGAGAAGCAACAAATGCATGAGAGTTTCAATAATCGCCTCACTAGACTCATGAGTGAGGCGAATCTGACTATCAGAGAGGCGGCGAGGCTGGCCGGTGTGTCCCCCAGCACTATCCAGAATTGGAGAAGCGGCGGTCGACCATCGGGTGACTACAATGCTGTGAGGCTCCTGGCAGCAGAGCTTGGGGTGAGTATGTGCTTTCTGCTTACGGGCAGCGAGGATCAGCCTAATAAAAAACCCCTTGAGGTCAGTGACGTCACGATCGGTACGGGGCGTTCCTGGAGTGGCATATATGAAGTGTCCATAAAGGAGCTGATAAAAGATGAAGAGATCTAAATTGTAAGGCATTCAATCCTGCATGTTTAGCCGATTGTCTAGGGCTTTATGGACCGGATGCCAAGGTACTGGTGCCCCTCCCCAGTCGCTGACCCCTTCTAGGGGACTAAGGCCTTCACCTAGACACGTAGCTAACTGTGTTTATAAGGCTCCCCATTAAGCAACAAAGAATTGCTTAATTTCGGCTGAGATTACGGTAAGCCATGCCAAAGAGTGGCTTTATATAGGAAGAACTCGGCAGGAGCTCCCTAGTATGCAGCCCATATGGGACTAAGTGGGTTAATTAGGGCTTGGAATAATACTCTCGCGCTTTTTTATTATAATCAGCAGAGCTTTCTAGATTGACTCTCCCCCAAGATTTGGTAAATGCGGCGTTAGCCCAGTTTAGATCCTCTTCATTGCTTCGCCGACTATCGGCACGATCTAGCCACAGCCGATGAATGAAGGTATAGAGGCAGACACCGCAACTATAGATATAACTCTCTGGTTAACGAGAGTAATCTGCAACTGCAGGGATAGCGAGTTTTGTTAGCAGGTATGGGAAATTGCTGTAGTGAGATACAAAAGCCATATTCCACGTGTGGTAGAAGTCTGCCCACGCCCATGGGTCCGGCATGGTTACCAGAATTTTTTGCTTTTTGTCATCCCAGTGGGCCTGCTTTTCAGTATGCGCTTTTCGCTCTGGATGATTCAAGGACAGTGACCAGGAAGCTTTGGCATTATCGCGAAAGCCTAGTCTTTGATCTTCATATATGGCTTCCATAATGTTGATGGGCAACATCACCTTTACGAAGCTGGGACGCACAAATCCTCTTTTATTGTACTTAATATTCTCTTATTTGAGGTATTCCACAGAATGGAGCTTAGCAACCTCAAACAGATTCATGTGCTTCTTAATTCCAGCTGCTTTTCGTGCTTTTTTCCAAAGCGCCTGTCAGGAAATGAATATTTTTCGGGCAAGCACTAACTCTGCCAAAACACCGTCCTTAATGCTATGTTGACCATATAGGTAAGCACTTAGAGGTATTAAACCAACCTAAACATTCATTAATCTGGTTATTTTTGTATTTAGTCAATGATGCCTCACGCCTTATGATGTCCTTTTGATAATAAAATACCAGCTATCAGTCCATTTGGATGACAGGTAGTTCTTTATTCGTTTCCGTTTGAGCAAGATCCAGTATGTGAATCTCCTCACATCTGGGGGGAGCTCTAGGAGGAGGTAGATACTCCAAGCCCAAATGTTTTAGGTAGCGCTTGATCTGAGGCGGTTCTTTTATTGCTCCTAGAGGGATGAATTGGCCCCGGCAGGGGGCGTCATTGGTACTAACGGCGGTTGCTGTTACCTTTACTTGACCACTCGCTACCTCAGTTTAGGTTTCGGTTAAGGCAGTTTGGCCTTGCAAGAGGCAATCTAGATCTAAACTCAAGTTTTTGAATTCCTAACAGACCAGGTCAGTACCATTAGCACTTTACTGCCTCCCCCAAATTTTCGAGTAAAAAAGATATAATAATATCTATTATTAAAAAAATTATCTAAAATAGATATTATAGTATCTATATTTTACTATGACATCTTGAAATTTATTAATAGATATTATAATATCTATTATGTGCCCTAAAAACTTAAAATATATATAATGGTATCAAATTTGGTAGATTTTCAAGAGCTCGACACACCAGAAGACATAAGGCTTGCAGTTGCAGGTAGATTCAGAAAGCTGCGCAAAAATGCCGGCTTCAAGTCGAGGCAGAAACTGGCTATGGCTAGTGGAGTCCCCGCACCTACGATTGCTAAATTTGAACGGACCGGTGAAATCTCACTCCGTTCTCTCATTGGCCTGTCCTTTGTTGTGGAGGCACATGACCATTGGCGAAACCTTTTTGTTGATGAAGCACCAAAGACCCTAGAAGACCTTCGAAAAAGGTTCCCAAAATGAGTGCTCTTCGGGTTCACCTTAGGGTAGATAATAGTCGCACCATTTACGTTGGTGATCTTGAGCTCATCGATGGGAAGATTTACTTCCAATACGCGCAAGAATACTTGGATACTGAAGAAAATCTATCACCGTTTAAAATGCAGTTTAAGAAAATCGCCCAAACGCCTGCGAATCCAAGAATCAATTTTGGATTAAATGGTGTGTTCTACGACAGCCTGCCAGATGGGTGGGGGCTTTTGTTGATGAGCAGGTACCTTAAGTCTCAGGGACAAGCCTTTCAATCACATACGGGAATTGATCTCTTAGGTCTATTGGGCTCCAACGGAATGGGGGCCCTAAGTTATGAGCCTGAACGGATGGATTGGTCGAATAGCCATCTAGATATCTTAAATTATTGGCAGGAATCGCAAAAGGTAATAGCTGGTGAGGCTAGCGATGTCCTACCCCAGCTGATGATGGATGGAGGGTCTCCTGGTGGTGCTCGTCCCAAGGCTATTATCCATATTAATAAGAACCAAGGTGACATTCTTTTTGGTCATCAAAACCCTCCAAAAGGTTACGAAAAGTGGCTTATTAAGTTCCCTGCAAAAAACGACGCTTTAGATTCCGGCATTGCAGAGCACCATATTTTAGAGTTAGCAAAAAAAGTCGGTATTGAATCGGAACCTAGTCGCTTGTTGTCTGATGGGGAAGGTCATAGTTTTTTTGCTACCAAGTGTTTTGATCGAGGGCCGAAGGGAGAGTTCTACCACATGCATTCGGTAGCAGGACTTTTAGAGGTGGACTTTCGATCTCCTGCTTTGGATTATGTTGAGCTTATGAAAATTTGTCATACGATAACCAAGGGGCGAAAACCAGAGCTGCTAAAGCTCTTCCGTCTTATGATTTTCAATGTGGTGATAGGAAACCGAGATGATCACTCTAAGAATTTTTGCTTTTTGCTGAAGGATGGCATCTGGACCACTTCTCCAGCTTACGATATTACTTTTCAATATGGATTAAACGGTCATCACTTTACGAGTGTCAACGGCAAGGGAGCCGATATAGATAAAAGTGATATCCATGCAGTTGGGCGCCCCTATTTTACCCTACGGGAAATATCAGAAGAGATTGAGAGGGTCTTGGAGCTTCAAGCTTACATGAAGAACCAGGGGGAGGCGTGGCCTGAGGAAATCGCAGGGCATGTTGATAAGACTGTGTCTAGATTGCGATAAGACGGGGACAGTACCAAATGGTGCTACCTGAAAGTATCGCATATTTTGAGTTTCGCATCTCAGAGTTGTCAATTATTAGTGGCTACACGGCTTGTGGTTCTGTCGCAAACACAGCCCAGAACCGAGACGCATTAGTTTCTACTTACCTTCATCCTAAGCAGCTAAAAGCCGAAACTGCTCCGGGACAGATCTGTCCTTAGAAACTCTAGAACATAGTTGAGATTTTCGTAACATTCGCACCACCTCCATTCCTGCCAATGTAATCGCCGCAGATTCTATGTTTTTGAATCCTAGCATCGGCCTAGTCAGCCTTTTTATGAAGCGATGATCCTGTTCTATAATGTTGTTCAGGTATTTGGATTGTCGAATTTTGAGTTGTTTTCTCTTTAGGAAATTGTATCGTAGGATTCCAGCTTTGTTGGCACCACTTTTATCAATATTTACAATCGATGGCTTTGAATTACGGTTGATGGCTTTAGCCATGAAGCGCTTTGCAGCTGTTTTGTTGCGCCTA